>ULVC01071401.1_pt1 | contig 17666 bp, 10 predicted proteins | sample 1958821 | NCBI WGS metagenome assembly ULVC01 (sample SAMEA4835769, study PRJEB28245) | human gut metagenome | biome: gut microbiome; material: fecal sample | place: Denmark | collected 2008 | reverse complement strand
TACTGACAATACAGACGCTTTATGTCAGTCTGATAATACTTTATAACATCCCATACAAAGCTATGAATGGTAGATATATGAAAAACAGGGCTGTAATCCAAGCGATTGACAATCTCATCAGTAGCAGCATTCGTAAATGTGATGACAGCCACATTTTTGCCCTGCAATAGTAAATCTTTACCAATACTATTGCGTATTTTTTTTAAGAGTAGTACTAGAGAATATGTCTTCCCCGAGCCAGCACCAGCAAAGAGAAAAAAGCTCTTTCTTGGAGACGACAGAATGCACTTCTCTAAGGTCTCATCAACCTGTAAATCCATATTATTTACCATCACTTATACCATTTGTGTCCAAACATTTTTTCATCCACTCCAAACCCTCTTGGATATATTTAGGAGCTGCTATCTCGTAAAAGTCCTTCTTATACAAAAGCGAAATTGCGAAATCTGCTTTTTTAAAACTGCCTTTGCTTTCCAGTTTAGCAAATATCGCTTTTTGCAAATCAACAGCAGAAGTGTATTTCTTTAGAAGATTTGCAATAGTTGTTATAGTCCCCATCTTTTTTAGATCATCTTGTCTGAACAGTTCAAGGTTGGTAAAAATCAAAGCATCCTCGAACGTGTATGGGCAAATTTCTGTGTATTCTTCCTTTTCTTTATTCCACTTCACACTGATTGGTGTCTGAAAAGCTATTCTAACGTTATCTACAGTCTTCTCTTTTCCATCAAGTGCCATAAGATCATCAATCAACACCTTACCAGGTAACCAATTCTGTACCGATGGATTGCCAGTCTTATACCCCTTTCCTTTAGCTGTAATCACGGACACTTGCTTTTTTTCCCCATCATTAGCAATAGTTTCCGTGGCGTCAATGTCTGTCACTATTAATGTGGGGATTCCTATCTTATCAATCAAATTACGAAAACTATGTGCATGACGTCCATTCACCTCGATAACAGAAATATAATAAGAATCCAAGTCTGCTTTGGTGAGGAAACTCGGAACAAGAATCTTTTCTGCTGGCCCCTCTACCAATATTACAGCATCAGCAAAGAATATATCACAATGCGTTAGACGTATATATCTTGTAACGAATTGTTCAGTTTCATCATTAGGCCCAAATGTACTTGACAAATTAATTACGTTGGAAACAGGAATCTTATAACCTGCATCCGTCATTCGTCGGAAGTAACGCATGCAGTTCAAGTCGAGTTCGTTGACCACATGGTTAGAGTGCGTACTTAGAACCAGTTGGGTTTTAAGCCACGGATGATCCTTGATTACCTGGTTATTACACAGGGCCTCAAATGCTTTCTTCACAAACACTTGTTGCGCCTGTGCATGGAGATGTGCTTCTGGTTCTTCTACAAAAACCAAATGGATAGGTTCTATATTCTTTCCTTCACTTAACGTCTTTAACCACTTCTCCCTAAAGTCCATCAACTTCAGGTATATGGAAATCAGATTCCGATAACCTAATCCATTATATTTCTCAGGCAAAGCCAATTCAGCCATACCTTGAATAGCGAACTGTACTGCAGAGTCATGTTTAATGGCCTCCTCAATTTGAATCTTACTGCGTATCTTAATTTCAGGGTTTTGAAATCCGGGATAATTGATGTTCCTCAGTTCTTTGATTGGTGTTTCAAAAGTCTTGGTCAGTTTTGCATCGTAAGTCTCGTTTGCCTTAGCAATTCCGCTTACTAGTTCTAAATCATTCGGCATCAAAACTTCCTCTTCCGAATTTGAGTTAGAATAATACTTCTGAAACTGCTTCGACAATGTATCAATATCGCTATCGGATTGACCTTCTGGATCAGAGAAATCCCTTGAGGCTAAAATGGTATCCACTCTTATTAGTTCCTCCAAAGGATTCTTATCGAGAGCTTTGTCAGGAGTTGGCTGAACCTTATCCTCGTCAGCAGGTTCTATAGCAGGATCAATAATATAGTATTTTACATCGAAGTAATCTCTGAGATTGGAACCTTTACCCAAGAAATCACATAGATTTATTGGATACAAATTTGGTGAAGATGCTTTTTCCCATTCTTCTGTTGCTTGTAGAGCAAGCGCTTTCCTTTTTGCCTCTTTGTATGCAGAATATAACGTAGTTACATTCTTGGGTACATATTGTCCACGGACACCGACTTTTTTGCCATCCCAAGTACTAAGCGATGGAATTAAGTGATTGACTTTATATTGTTCCCCGTCAGCCACATCCATCCAAATATCCAGTGATGGAACAATATCATCCCATTGATGTGAATCTAACAAGGTGTCATCAACGGGGTCTTTTACCAACCATTTATCACCAAGCTCATCAATCAATGCCCAGTTTGTAGCTGTAAATTCCTTCAGCGTGAACTTTTCGTTGCTTTTCAGAAACCATACAATGGCACTTATGGCAGAAGTTTTTCCACTATTATTAGCGCCAACGAACACAGTTTTTTTCTCACCAAAGTCTATATGGCAATTTTTAAGCTTTCTAAAATTTCTGATATGAATCGACTGTATTTTCATACTGTGTAAAGCAAAAAACTTATTGTATAAATCTTACTTCTTATTTCTCGATCGTGTATAATAGCCTTGTTAGTCAACAAGGTCCATGATCTTCTCCATCGTAGTGTCTGTAAACGTATGCCAGATTTCGAGTTGTATTTTCTTGTAATCTTCGAACAACTGACCGACACGTTCTATCTCAAACACAAGTCGGAGGTCATTTTTGTCCTCATTTTCTTGCCCTTCCTTGCGATAGCCAAGTCGAGCAATCTTGATATAGTAAAGATCGCGAATTCCTTTTCCAGAGAGGTACGGCATGAAGTAGTAGAGCTTGTTGAGCGCAACAGTTGTAGGAAACTTTTTGCCTGTGTAATAAATCTTTGCAGAACCATCAAGATATTGTTCCCAATTGTCCTTCTTGACGTTGCAAATGAGGAGGTTTTTTGCGAGGTCGATTGGCAAGTTATGACGAATGCTCTTCGTATTGTACTCAAGTTCAATGTCCTCACGAACCATGGAATTTTGTATGATTGGCTCAAGGTCGTATTGCTCGAAGAGGTCGAGGAAATTTAATTGCATGTGCTTCACCTTTTCTGTTTTTTTCTTCTTCATAGACTTTTCAAGTGTCTCACGAGTCAAACGACGATTGATTATTTTATGCCAAATTGAACGAGCCAGTTTGACCTCTTCTTCTGACAATCCCATACCTTGGCGCAAAATGATTTCATCGGTGTAATCAAGGATTTCATCAGCACTCGCTTTTCTACGAAGCATTCGATCAAGAGTATCAAATATTTTCTCATTTTCTTCTCTATATGGCAAATAGATACCTCCGACCTCGCTTGGCATGAGTTCAAGGCATCCACCGCCAAAGTTGCGTCCGAGAATCTCCGCAAAGGCAAACGAGAGTGAGTTATAGTAACTTGCAACAAATGCTTTCTTGTTCACACTATCTTTGATGAAGACTCTGTGCATAGTATCCGTAGTGTATGCACCAGCCTCGTTGAGCACAAACTTCGGATAGAGGTTGTTACGACGGAGGAATAATGCGTCTGAAAGTTTTATGGAAGGAATAACCCACCATTGTTCTCGAATGCTGGTCTTGTAGCCTTTATCAATGTCAGCAGCTTCACCGCTTTCAAGGTAAGCCTTCACACCTTCGTTGCCGTTCTCTTTGGCATCAGGAGTGAATACCAGAAGATGAGCTTTCGCCTCAGAAGCGACATTCGCTTTCCAATCACGTTTAGTGAAACAAAGGCTATTCACTTGCACACTTCTACCGACCATCGGACGAGCGTATTCTTCCAATTGGTACATGCTAACTACCGATTGTGGCACGGTGAAGAAATCATTTGAGCCGGTTGTAATACCTACCTCTACATTTGCAAATGAAGAAATAGTTGTGGCTTTCTTGACTTTGTCGAGCAGATCAAGTTCCTTTTTATCCAGGAAGTAATAGGTCCACTTGTCTGTGTGGAAGTCAATATCTTTACTTGGAAACTTCAACTGATGAGGATCGAGTGCTAAAAGTCTCTCTGTGTCCGTAACCTCAATGTGTTCTATCTTATGCTCGTTTGTACCATTCTTTTCGCAAAGAAGCAGAACTACCTCCTGCTGAATTTCCTCAAAAACAAGGTTCTCAAAAGAAATAATGTTTATCTTGTTGAAGGTATTTGCAAGATACTTACGGAGTTGCTGTGCGTACTTCACCATAAGCAATTCAGAAGGAATTACAAATCCCATCTTACCATTGTCACGAAGAAGCTGAGTGCAACCAACGACGAATGTCACCCACGCATTTGTGAGTTTCGTACGTTTGAGTTTTGCATTCTGGAAGATTTCGTCTGCAAGCTTTTGCTGTGTAGCATCATAATACTGATAACGTATAAACGGAGGATTGCCGACAACAAGGTCAAATCGTTTTTCTGTGTCAAGACAGAAACGATGAAAATCCTGGTTAACAACCTCCGAATCGTGCAGACCAAGAGCGCGTGCCTTGTCTGCCTCTGCTGCTTCGTATTCAACTGCGGTTACTGTATTGAAAAGCATGTTTTCATCACGCATACACTCCAAGAACACACCATCACCACAACTTGGCTCCAGTATGTCAGCATCTTTTCCACCATTAATACCCCAATGCAGTATGAACGATGCGATGGCAGGTGGAGTGTAGTATGCTCCTCTTAGTTTTTCCGCGGATGCGTCTTTAATCAGTTGCATATAGTTCTTTGATTTTAGGGATTAATGAGACTTCCTCTTCGGTCATTCCGTAGAGGTTGTTTATCGCTTGTTGCTGTTCCTCCTTGAGTAATTCAAACTGTCGTTTCAAAGGTGTAGCCTTTCGTGCATTGTTTCCATTGGCTGCTATTCTATCTCCGAGCGAGATGAGCGACTTCTGACGTTCAACGATTTCTTTGTGTGCAGCGACATCAGCAAGATTGTTGAAATCAATAGTGCGTACAGGAATCTGCTTCAACACTTTTGTTCCACGAGCGATGAAGCCACCTCTAAATATTTCACCGTAAAGGGATGCTAACCATTCTCCCTGAATTGATCCAAGTATAGCTTGTATGTAATAGATGGAGTATTGGCTATTCGCAGGAATACTTACAAGACAATACCCCGCAGTACCGCCAGAAGAAACTAACGTGCCATTTGTGTCAACTGCGTACTTGTTCTCCTGAGCCAAAACACCGACTATTATCTTCTCAGCAATCTCACATGCTTCAAGGCTCTGATGGCGACCAAAACGATGCCATTCGTTTGCAGTAGTAGGTGCTGGCTTAATGTCTCTGTCAGGACGGTCAAGCTCTGATTTGATTACACTAAGGTAATTGTAGAAATAAGGGTATTTACGCTGGATTGTACTAAGTTTTATCACATCCAGTTTGCCATCAGTTCTTCTCTTGTATGGGAAAATTACTCGTGCATTTGGCTTGAATGTACGATAGGTGTTGAGAGAGTCATCACCAGACACCGTCTTGAAGTAAGGTTTTGTAACCTTCTTCTCAATCTGATAAAGTTGCTTGTTATACTTGAAATAGTAATACTGTCTATCCTCGCTTTCTGGTTGGAAAATATACACCTTGTTTGCACTCGTTTGGATGCCATTAAAAATATAATCGTCACCTACGATTTCGCTTAAAGGAAGACTTTGAGTTGAAATATGATTCAGAATAGACTGCAATCTATCAGAACAAAGAACCCATGTTTCTTCTCCCATACGGCTTATATTTCGCTCGTTTTCTGAGAATGAAGTCAAATCGCGAACTTTCCATTTTGCCAAACTATCAACTTCTGAATACGTGAATGAGTCATTTTCCTTGTTTTGCAGAACAATGATGCATGAATAGGTGGATTTGTCGGAAAAAACTTGATGAGCGCCAAATGAAGTAATTGCCTTGATGCTCTTGTTGGAAGAAATGTATTTGCGCAGCTCTTTGCCAGCACCAACCTTCATAAATTTACTTGGCACTATATATCCCATTGCACCATCTTCTTTCAATAGCTTGAATGCACGTTCAATAAAGAGGAAATACTTATCGTATTGCTTGTAAGCGCTCTTGTAGCGTTTTGGATAAAGTTTGTGTTCCTTGGGGGTAAAGACCTTGATGTCCTCTGTCTTCATGTACGGAGGATTACCAATGATGTAGTGAAACTTGCGCTCTCCAAAGTCAAAAGGATTAATCTCTTCAACTTGATTGTCTGGAACATCAGATGATTCAAGCAAACTATTGCCATAGAAGATGTTATCATCAAGATTAGGCAATACTGGATGGAATGATGCAATTGTTGAATCATCTTCTTCTTCAAGAAGTTTCAACAAAAGACCAAACTTACAAGCTTCAACAGCATTGAAATCTTTATCAACACCATAGATACAACTCATGAGTACGTTACGCTTAACCTCAAATTTTAGTTTGAAGGTATTTACGTCTGTTTGAATCAGTTTACTCTTGTCATTAACCGTGTAGAAGTCAACTAACGCATCACAAAGAATCTGAAATGTTTCCAAAAGGAACGCACCAGAACCACAAGCAATGTCAGCACATTTAAGGCTTAGAATCTGTTTGTCTGTCAGATGTGCAAGATTATCCTTCATTGTCTGACGAAGAATTTCACGTACAATGAAGTTTGGAGTGGTTACGATGTCTCTATCCTCATTCTCGGGTTTATTGACAATGCTCAACTGACCATCAACTACAGCAAGTCTCTGTGACAGAAAAATCTCGTAAATCTTGCCGAGTATGTCGGACGAAAGAACCGCAAACGAATAAGGACTTTGAGGGAAATAGAGTTCACGAATGATTGACCAAAATGAAGAACTTACATTGCCAATGATTTCTGCAGATAGTTTTTCCTCGAAAAGACCTGAATTGTAGCGAGAGTCAGCAGCCTTGAACTTTGCAATCAGTTCCTGATAGCTGTTGTGGTCAGCAATCTGCAATAAGCTTTGGTACGTTTCGATGTTTCTGTCTTCGCATACACGAAGGAAAAGGATCTTGTTTATGTAGCTCTGAACCACATCACCAAGTTCCTCCATTTCGATTTCTGGGTTACAGTTCAGAATCTCTTTTCCGAGCATCAAACGCCAATTATTAATCTGCTGTAAGAAGAGCTCATCAACCGATTTGTGATTCACGTTTGCTTCAATCTCACTCCACGCCTCATCAAAGTGACCAGAATACACAGATTCCTTGCCGAGGTACTCCAAAAGTTCCTCAGCTGCATCCTCGTAATCGGTGTATTTGTATTCGCGGACAATAGCCTTGACACGACTGTCATTCTGTTCTACTGGATAAGAAGTATCATAAATATAAAGGTGCTCAAAGTTGCTTAATACGCTTATCTTCAAACCAGCAGTAAAACCATAACGACGAACTTGCTTTGCAGGATCATCTTCACGCTCAATATGGACGCATGGTTTTTTCGCTTCAAGGAAGAACTTACGCTCGCCAAAAAGGCGGAAAGTGTAGTCAGGTTTCTTCGTATGGGAAGCTGCATTTGCTTTCAGAGGTTCTTCAAGCAAGACTTCACGCTCATTGGTGTTCTTGCCAGCAGAATTACGAATGTCCCAACCTAGAATCTCGAACAATGGGTCAAGGAACTCGTTTCTCACCTGAGTTTCATTGAAACGCGATGTGCGATAAACCTCCTTGCCTTGCTCGTATTTCTGGACGAGGGTTCGTATTTTGTTTTTTATTTCGTTTATCATAAGATTTAATAATGACGTATAACTATCTGTCAGATTCCTTTCCCAATTCATTTAACGTTTTGCCCTTGTAGCTAAAGTACTTAGGCCCTTGATAAGCCCCCGAAGAGTTTTGCTTATTTTCTGGCAAAAATTCACGTGTAAAGGCTGAGAGAGACCAAAGGCGGCCTTGGTATTCCACTTTATCATCTGATGCCACGGTGACAGACAGGTTCAATTCATCGAAGACAACTGTATCACCAACATTTAGACCAATCATGTGGAACTTAAATGCTGGTTTCTGCGCTCTGCGTTTATTCTCTTTGCTGTTTTCTTCTACCTTAAATTAGCAGACTTATAATTTTACAAGAAAGCAAGTCATTGGATAACAATAAATTATCTAAGCTTGCATATGTCAGGAAATTCACTGACCTTAGTGCTGCTTAAAACTCAAATAAAGAATATCTGACATATGGCAAAGGTAAACATAAAATCTGAAAAAAGCACTCCTTTCGGAGGAATTTATTACGCAAGCAAGGCTTTTTATGCACTTTCACTTGACAAAGTCATCAACGGCACTCTTGGTGTTCGCAGCTCCACCTACAACGGCTACCAGTGGGACGAGATAATGTCAGGTATGTCTGACGTGTTCCTCTGTGGCGGTGACTGCGTGGAAGATGTCAACAGAAGCGAGTGTCACCTGCGGGAATCACCTGAAATCCGGATACCGACGAGCCACACAATCCCCCTGGCGTCGTCTCAATAGACGGCATCATTGCGTACATCGAAAACCGTGACGGCAATACACCCGTCAAGTTCCATCAGGCTGACACGTTGTCAAGGGCTTTCAAGCTGCTTCATTCATACGGCTTGCACATAGGCATCTTCCGTGCCGATTGCGGCTCCTATTCGGAGGATATAGGTACACCTACCGCTGCATCATAACCAATGACTGGGACAGTGAAGAGAAGAACGTTATCGAAACGTACAACAAGCGTGGGGCGAGAGAGCGCGACTTCGACCGTCTCAACAATGACTTCGGATGGAAGCATCTGCCATGCTCCTTCTTGAACGAGAACATCGTGTACATGATGCTGACAGCCTTCTGCATGAATTTCTTCTCGTATTTCATAAGAGCCGTGTCATCCGTATTCACCAGCTTGTCTCCTACGTCAAGAGTCAAGAAGTTTGAAGACTTTGTCTGCTAATTTAGGGTATAAGTACAAAAATAACGTTTTTCTTTGACGAAAACAACAAAAAGCGAATAAAAGTATATAAGTTTGCTATTTAGTTCTATTTATGAATCCTACCTATAAGGCAAGATATCTTATCAAGTAATCGTGTTAATAAAATCCCTTAAAACTGTGTAAATGAATGTAAAAACGACTCTGCTTTTAGTAACCATAATAAATTAGCATCAAAATACGTTGCCAAAATGTTGCCAAATATATAAAAGCAAAAATCCTAACTGCTCATTTCTAAGCAGTTAGGATTGTTCTGTGTGCGCCTGATAGGACTCGAACCTACACGTATCGCTACACCAGATCCTAAGTCTGGCGCGTCTACCAATTTCGCCACAGGCGCTTTGCGAGTGCAAAGATAAGGTTTGAAGTGGAAAAGACCAAACAATTTAGGAAAAGGGTTTGCTTCGTATTTCTTTAAATTATCTCCAAGTTTGTCGAAATTAGTTCCGCGCCAGTCGAAATTAGTTCCGCGCCAGTCGAAATTAGTTCCGAGCTAGTTGAAATTAGTTCCGAGCTAGTTTGGCTAATTTGGAAGTTGCTGATAATCAGCGTTTTCATTCGCACCAGAAACGCGGTTATGCGCAGGCATATTCCGCTTACGCATGTATGCAGCACTGAATTTTGGGTTTTTGCTTTTATTAGATGATTTGTTAAAACTACGATGGGCGGTATTAGCGTTGAACGTGTTTCAAGCCAAACTGAATTGGTGGTTTCAGGCTGCACCTCAGCCAAGCAAATAAAAATCAAGCTTTTTCTTTGCTCTGCTTTCGGTTTGCACTAACTTTGCACCTACAACAAAAAAGTGAAACATTTTACTCCAATAGCATATTCAAAATATAAGATAATACTACAATGATGACGGCTAACGAAATCCGCGACTCATACAAAAAATTCTTTGAGTCGAAAGGTCATGCCATTGTGCCTTCTGCACCGATGGTTATTAAGGACGATCCCACTCTGATGTTTACCAACGCTGGTATGAACCAGTGGAAAGATATTATTCTCGGTCAACGCGATCCCGAACCGCGCCGACGCGCCGACTCGCAAAAGTGCTTGCGCGTGAGCGGTAAACACAACGACTTGGAAGAGGTGGGACACGACACCTATCACCACACCATGTTCGAAATGTTGGGCAACTGGAGCTTTGGCGACTACTTTAAAGAAAAAGCCATTGACTATGCCTGGGAATACCTGGTAGATGTACTGAAACTCAACCCCAACGACCTTTACGCCACGGTGTTCGAAGGTTCGGACGAAGAAGGCTTGGAACGCGACAACGAAGCTGCCAGCATTTGGCTCAAACACTTGCCCGCTGACCACATCATCAATGGTAACAAGCACGATAACTTCTGGGAAATGGGCGATACCGGTCCGTGCGGACCTTGCTCTGAAATTCACCTCGATAGCCGCTCAGCTGAGGAAAAGGCTGCTAAGCCCGGCCGCGAACTGGTGAACCAGGACGACCCCCAGGTGATTGAAATATGGAACATCGTGTTCATGCAGTTCAACCGCAAAGCCAACGGTTCACTCGAACCGCTGAGCATGAATGTCATCGACACGGGTATGGGCTTCGAACGTCTGGTTCGCGCCATCCAGGGCAAACAGTCGAACTACGACACCGACGTGTTCCAACCCATCATCAAGCAAATCGGCCTGCTCTCGGGCTTTACTTACGGACAGGACGAAAAGGTCGATGTGGCCATGCGCGTTATTGCCGACCACTTGCGCGCCATCGCATTCTCGATTGCCGACGGTCAGCTCCCCTCGAATGCCAAGGCCGGCTACGTAATCCGCCGCATTCTGCGCCGTGCCGTGCGCTATGCCTATACCTTCCTCGGTCAGCGCGAAGCCTTCCTTTGCAAACTTGTGCCGACGCTCGTGCATGAAATGGGCGACGCTTATCCCGAACTCAAGGCACAGCAGGTGCTCATTGGCCGCGTTATGCAGGAGGAAGAAGAAAGCTTCCTGCGCACCCTGTCAACGGGTATCAACTTGCTCGAAAACGTGGTGGAGCAAACCCGCAAGGAGGGTAAAACGGTGATTGATGGCGAAAAGGCATTCACGCTGTTCGATACCTACGGCTTCCCCCTCGACCTCACCGAACTCATCTGCCACGAACACGGCATGACCATCGATCAGGACAAGTTCAACGCCGAAATGCAGAAGCAGAAGGAGCGCGCACGCAATGCTGCTGCCGTCGAAACCGACGACTGGGTGATTTTGGCCGAAGGCGAAACGGAATTTGTGGGCTGGGACTTCACCGAAACCGACTGCCGCATTTTGCGCTACCGCCGTGTGCAGCAGAAAAAGCAGACTTACTTTGAACTCGTACTCGACAAATCGCCTTTCTATGCCGAAATGGGTGGTCAGGTAGGCGACAGCGGTGTACTGAAAAACGACAACGAAACGGTTGAAATCTTCGACACCAAGCGCGAAAACAACCTGCCCATTCACCTCACCAAAAAACTGCCTGCTCAGCCCGAAGCTGCATTCTGCGCTTTGGTCAACGAAAAGGCACGCCGCGGCAGCGAGGCGAACCACACGGCTACGCACTTGCTCGACCAGGCTCTGCGCGAAGTGCTTGGCACCCACGTTGAACAAAAGGGTTCGCTCGTAACGGCCGACTACCTGCGCTTCGACTTCTCGCACTTCCAGAAGGTTACGCCCGAGGAACTGCGTCAGGTGGAACGCATTGTCAACAGCCGCATCCGTCAGGACATTCCCTTGCAGGACCACCGCAACCTCCCCATGGACGAGGCCAAGAAACTCGGTGCCATTGCCCTTTTCGGCGAAAAGTATGGCGACCGCGTGCGTGTGGTACAGTTCGACAAGAGCGTGGAATTCTGCGGTGGTTGCCATGTCAAGAGCACGGGCCGCATCGGTATGTTCCGCATCGTGTCTGAAAGCAGCGTGGCTGCCGGTGTGCGCCGTATCGAGGCCATCACGGGCGAAGCTGCTGAAGAGAGCGTTTACGCCATGGAAAACATGCTGAACGACCTCAAGGGCTTCTTCAACAATGCCAAGGACCTTACGGCCGCTATCCGCAAGACCATCGATGAGAACGACGGCCTCAAAAAGCAGGTAGATGCTTACGTCAAGGAGCGTTTGGCTACGTTGCGCGACAAACTCGTCAATAGTGCCACCGAGCAGGGCGGTGTGCGTTTGGTGCAAACCGTCATTCCGACGTCGGTAGCACCCGATGCTGTGAAGGACCTTGCTTTCCAAATTTCGAACATCTTGCCCGAGAACACCCTCGTGGTGATTGGCTCTACGCACGAAGGCAAACCGCTGCTCACGGTGATGATTAGCAAGGACCTCGTGGCCGGCCGTCAGCTCAACGCCGGTACTTTGGTTCGCGAAGCCGCCAAACTCATCAAGGGTGGTGGTGGCGGTGCTCCCCACTTTGCTACGGCAGGTGGTAAGGATGCTGCCGAACTTGAAGCTGCCGTGAAGAAGGTAGTCGAATTGGCACTCGACTAACACTGCATTTAAAGTAGGCGCTGAAAAGCATGATATAGAATACCTACTTATAGAGACTCGCACTTCAAACTGTAAAGGACTGCTCTGCACCATCAAGCAGAACAGTCCTTTACCTTTCACATAAAGCAGGCGTTGACCGTGTGCACCCCTTTGCAAAGTGCCTCGGCATACAGTGATTATTGCCTAATTTTCAGCACCTGCTTCACACAATCACATCAGCTTATGAAACTCACCACTATCGAAACCCTGGCAAAGGAAAATGTCTTTGAAATCATTGGTAAGGAATGGATGCTCATCACGGCCGGCACGCCCGAGCGTTTCAACATGATGACAGCCTCATGGGGCGGACTGGGTTATCTTTGGAACAAGCCCGTAGCCTTCCTTTTCGTGCGTCCCGAACGTTTTACCTATCCGTTTATTGAGGAAAACGATCACCTGACGCTCACCTTCTTCGGCCACAGTCCCGAAATGCGTCGCGTGGTAAACCTTTGCGGTACGGTATCGGGCCGCACCCACGACAAACTGAAGGAAACCGGCCTCACCCCCGTCGCCACCGAACACGGCGCCGTAAGTTTTGCTGAGGCCCGCCTCACCGTGGAATGCCGCAAACTGTTCCGCTCCGACATGAAAGCCGCCGACTTCATCGACCAGGAATGCCTCAACCGCTGGTACAGCGACAAACCCGGCGGCTCGTTCCACGCCGTGTATGTGGTAGAAATCGAAAACGTCTACGAACAGTAACCCTTGCTAAGTAGGTGTTCAAAATTATTTTTACATTTATAAAAAATAACGCTCCCCAATCGTTTGCTGGAACGACTGGGGAGCGTTTTCCGTGAACAAGTGGGCGGAGTGAAAAATGAGAATTACAAGGCTAATTTGATACATTCGGAAATTAAGCAGACCTACTTATCGCTGCAATATTTCAGGTTTTTCAAAGCGAACCCCCGTTTTTTCATAAATTCTGTGTAATATTGCATTTACGGTAATTTCTTTAACACCAACTTGTAAGAGTGATGCAATATCCTTTAATCTCAGAATACATAGAAGCTATTCGTTTGGCGGCAGACAACTTCGACAAGCTCAGCCATCTTCAGCCGGTGCTCGATGGAAACGGCACTCCCATGATGTCGAGCGGAAACTTTGCGGTGGTTTTTAAAATGTACGACCCGCAAGCGCATAAGGACGTGGCCGTGAAGTGCTTTTTGAAAGAGCAGGAAGGACGCGCCGAGAGCTACCAACTCATAGCGCAGGAATTAGCCTATACCTCCAGCAGCTTTTTGACCCCTTTCCGCTACTTGGATAAGGAAATCTTTGTGGAATCACAATCTACCAACGACGAGGAATTTCCCGTGGTACTGATGGATTGGGTTGAAGGTGAAACCCTCGACCGCTATATCCAGTCGCATCTTGATGAACCGAATGCTCTACGTCTTCTTGCCTTCCAATTCAGCCGCCTGGCTTCGTGGCTCCTATCTCAGCCCTTTGCCCACGGCGACTTGAAGCCCGACAATATATTGGTCCGTTCCGATGGTACGCTGACACTCGTTGACTACGATGGCATGTTTGTTCCGGCCATGGAAGGTACTGCTGCGCGCGAGTTAGGCAGTCCCGACTTTCGCCACCCCCTGCGCACGGCCGAACGCTTCAACGAACACATCGACGATTTTCCCCTCGCTGTCATTCTGCTTTCGCTCAAAGCCCTCAGTCTTTCTCCCTCGCTGTGGAACACCTACGGAGCCTCCGACCGTCTGCTCTTTTCAGCCGCCGACTACCGCGCCCTTTCGTCCTGCGCAGTTCTACAAGCCTTTCCTCCCCTCCTTACCGACCCCGAATTTACCCGCCTCTATGCCCTCTTCCTGCTGGCCCACAGCGAAGAAGGCCTCAGCAACGTATCCTTCCGTTTGCTGAACTTGAAGTACCCGGAATTGGTGGAAGAAGAAGTGCTTTCGACTGAAGTGACTGATGAGGATATAGCTGAAGGGGTAAAGGATGAGTATGGTGTTCTATATAGTAAAGATGGGAAGAGATTGCTGAGGGAATATAGGAATCTTACGGAATATACTGTGCGGAAAGGAACTCGGGTGATTTGTGATAGTGCATTTCGGAATTGTAACTCCTTAACCTCCCTCACTTTACCCTCTAGCCTCCAATCGATTGGAGATTTTGCATTTCGGGAATGTGTATCCTTAACTTCCCTCACTTTACCCTCTAGCCTCCAATCGATAGGAGATAGTGCATTTGAGTATTGTAACTCCTTAACCTCCCTCACTTTACCCTCTAGCCTCCAATCGATAGGAGATTGTGCATTTTATGATTGTGATTCCCTTTCCACCCTCTACATCCCCACAGGCACAGAAGCCCATTTTAAAAGCATCTTGGATGCAGAGTACCACAAATACCTAAAGCCCGTGAACTAACAATGATACACATAGCCTCGAAGCGAAAGAAGAAGGAAACCCTGCTGAAGGAGTTTCCCGGCGCAATTCTGGCCGACGTTACCAGTAAGGCCACAGACGGCCTGCGCCGACTCAGTCCCTTTTATCCACATTACGACATACCCATACCATTTACCGAAGGCATGACAGCCACCTGCGTCGAAGCCATTTGGCAAGGACTGAAAGTGTTTGAAGGAGCAGATGTAGACATTAACCTGTTTCGGAACGACACCATGAAAAATATCAAACGAAGCGTACGCCGATTCGGTAGGCCGCTCGGACACCGCAAAGGCGTATATGGCAAGGAACTGTTGGGCTACATCGAAGCACGCAAGCAGATTTACCTGCCCACCTATCGGTGGATGCTCGAACATAAGGCCATGGACATCATTGAACGGCTGCGACAAGCAAGCCAAACAAAAACGATTGTGCTGCTGGATTACAACACCTGCTGCGATGTGGACGACAGCAGCAAGCCCCTCTCGCATGCCTATTTGGTGAAAGCATACACCGAAGGGCTGTACCCTTTTGAAGATGTAGCCGGAACGGAACCTGCAGCCCCCCAAAACGGCTACCAACAACTGAGTTTGTTTGATGACAATACATTACTGCAATGACACAGAAAAATAATTGGAAAGCATATAAAGAGGTTATCGACAGCCATCATATCGACTGCCTGTATCACTTTACCGACCGCGAAAACCTGGAGTCGATTATTCGAAACGGCGGATTGTATTCGTGGGCCGATTGCGAAGAAAAAGGAATAACCATAGCCAAACCGGGCGGCAGCAGCACCTCGCGCAGCCTGGATTCGCGCGACAACTTGGAACATTACGTGAGAGTGAGTTTCGTTAAGCAGCATCCCATGATGTTTGTGGCCATGAATGACAACCGCATTTCGAACCCCGTTGTTTTAAAAATCGACCCCAAGGTAATTTGGCAGGAAGGCACCAAGTATGCCGACCGGAATGCCACCAAAAACGGCGCGCGGGTTGGCAGCGGACTCGACGACTTGAAACAAATACATTTTGCAGCCGTTAAGGCCAACAAGCACTTTGACTTAGATGAAGACGAACAGCCCTTTTTTCAGGCAGAAGTGTTGGTGAAGCACTTTATCCCCTTGGAGTGCATCACGAACATCGGCAATTTTGGCATACCCATACCTACACAGCCAACCGCGCTACAAACCAAAGTGCCCTACACGGCACAAATTACGCGCAACACCCCTACGGCCTTTATCTTCCTGGTGGACCATTCGATAAGCATGCAAAAAAAGACCTAGCTCTTTGGCGAAGAAATGACGATGGCCGAAGCAGCTGCACGCATTGTGAACCGACAAATCAATGAGTTGGTGTCGCGCTGCATCAAACTGACCGACGTGCGGCATTATTACGACATAGCAGTGATTGGCTATGGCGAAGAAGCTTACAGCGGCTGGCAGGGAGCACTTGAAGGACGCGACTTCGTTTCGCCCGAAGAATTGCAGAATAATCCTTTCAAAAAAATTATCACCCGCGAGGAAAAACGCACCCGAAAGGGAGTGGTGGTGAAAGAGGTGGAAAAGGTGCAATGGGTGGAGGCACGACACGACGGAATATGGACGCGCATTCACACCGCTTTCGACCATGCGCACCGTTTGCTCACGGAATGGATGAAGCAACACAGCGAAAAAGACTGTTACCCCCCGACCATCATCAATATAACCGACGGAGAATTTAACGGTGCTTCGACGGAAAGCGTGATGCAACAGGCCAACGAACTGAAGTCGATGTTTACGAACGACGGCAACGTGATTTTGTTTAACATTCACTTTACTTCAAGCAAGTCGGCCGAAGAAGTGGCTTGCCCGATAGACATCGACGAGATGCGCGGCAATCCTTATGCAGAAACCCTGTTCAATATGTCCAGTTTATTGCCCGAGCGCTATAATCAAGACATCAGCAGGCAATTAAACGACGACCGCCATGGACGACACCGCGCTATGGGCGTGAATGTGGATGCTACGACACTGATTAAACTTATGGACATAGGAACCCCGACAAACATCAGCCAGAATCAATGAAACCACACTGCATGACTTTAGGAAAACCAGAACCCGGCTATGTGAACGAAGACGCTGTGAGTGCATCGCAGGGCGTGATAGCCGTGTCGGACGGTGCTGGAGGCGGAGGCTTGTTTGCCGACCGTTGGGCCCGTTATCTACTCGACAAACTGCCCACAGCCCCCATACGCTCGGCCGAGGAACTGGACCAATGGATAGGAAACATTTGGGAGCCTTTTTACAACGATTGTGAGCAGGAAGCCCAAAGAAAAGGAGGAATGCTGCTGGATAAGTTCTACGATGAAGGCTCGTTTGCAACGCTGGTTGCCGTGTGGCAACAGAGAGGCAGACCATGCAGCTGGATGAGCTATGGCGACAGTGCAGCCTTTCACTACAACTATAAAACCCGGAAATTGGCTTGTTCGGTCGGTTCGCTGGTTGACTTTGAACAGCCCCCTTATTTGATAAACTGCAAAGATGAACTGCAGTTCAATGGATTTAAACAAGGGGAATTTGATACGGATGAGCATTCTGTTGTGTTTGTGACGAGCGATGCTCTGGCGCATTATCTACTGATGATGTATGAGGTGGCACACCGCGAACAGTATGACGAGGATTTGCAGAAGGCCATTGATTGCCGTTCGAAAAATGCAAATTACATCCATGCAGCCTTGTTGCTCCCTCATTTTGATTTTGAAGCCGATGTGATGAACAAGTTACTGCATAGTGCAAGACATCGCACCTTCTTTAACCGACACCTGAAGCGTTTGCAGCGC
>ULVC01071309.1_pt1 | contig 17948 bp, 15 predicted proteins | sample 1958821 | NCBI WGS metagenome assembly ULVC01 (sample SAMEA4835769, study PRJEB28245) | human gut metagenome | biome: gut microbiome; material: fecal sample | place: Denmark | collected 2008 | reverse complement strand
GCGTCCGCCGTGTCGCCCACGAGTATCAGCTTTCCGTTATACACGTGCCATTCCGTGTATTTTTTCACCGGCGGATACTCCACGATGCTCTCGTTGTCGAGCAGGTTATTATGATGCGACTCACCGATAGAAAAAGCCTGAAACTGCCGTTTCAGCGAGAATCCGTATTCGCGTGGCACGAAAATCTCCTCCTTCATAGAGTCCGTCAGTTCGGCTATTATCTCGTGCTCGCTCTTTGTCGCCATCTCCTTTAGTATCGGCATCACCTGATATGTCCACGTGCCTTTCAGTTGGTCAAGGTCCACCACCATTGTTGCCTCGTGCTTATTGTTCGGGTTGAGCATGATTCCCGCCCAGTCGCCGATTTCCGGTTTGCCGAAAATCTGTTTGTTCCGTGTGGCCCGTATGATATTATATGTTACGGGGTCGCCGCCCTCATTGCTCAGAAACACGATTGTAGAGTCGGTGCATCCGTCGCAAATCAGTCCGTAAATCATTTTGTCTCCCTTTGCCTTTACGGTCTTGTCTATCGCCCTGCTGTCCTCCCATTCCTTGTCCGGATGCTTGCACGAAGAGATAAGAGCGGCACATATCAGCGTCAGAATAATGGTATATATTTTCATCTTTAGCCCTATGCAAGTGTCGTCTGTAATCTGATGCCAAGTGCGTTACACACTTTTGCGAGCAATGATATACTGCCACCGTTGCCATTTTCAAGGCGTGAGAGCTGTGCACGGCTCACCCCAGCTTGTGTGGCAAGTTCACTTGCCGTCATGCGTCGTGCCTCACGTTCTTTTCTAAGGCTCTCGCCAAGACGGTACTCGTCTATTTTGGCTTGCGCTTCTTTCTCAAATAGAATGCGCTCAGGCGTTCCCTTTTCTCCTATTACTTCGTCCAGTACCTCCTCAAAGGCGTAGAACTTCATACCTCCTATCTTCTCCATGACTTAATATCCTTTGTTCTCAAAATAATTTTTCATTATGTTTTCCGCCTTGTCTATCTCTTTTTGGGGCGTTTTCTGCGTTTTCTTAACAATACCGTGTGTGGCTACAACAAGCGTGTCGATATCAGTATCCCAAAAAGCAAATAGCCGGTAAGCTATTTTGTTATATAGAGTTCGGAATTCCCAAATGTCAGTGTTGTCGAGTTTTTTGAACAGTTCTTTGTTACATTCCCCTCCAGCTACTCGATACATATTGTGATATATCTTTCTCGAAGCCTTCTGCGGCAGACTTTCAACAAATAGCTTTGCTTCTTCTGACATAATGATTTTAAACATCATTTTTTTCATATTGATTGCAAATGTAGCAATTATATTTCATTTCTGCAAATTTCTTTCCAAAGAGAGTATTCAATAGTATATCACGACTCTGTGTTGAGTTACTTAAAAAGCATATATCACCTTACGACATAAAATCTTACGTTTTTAGTAAAAAGTCATTACATTTGAAAATCGACTCTCTCGTGCTAACGAACGTTAAATATAGGTCCCGTTACTCATTTTCGGTAATTTCCTGGCTCCAAAAATCCCAATTCCAAACTCAAAATTCGTAACTCAAAATTCCAAAAGTGCCTCCGTTGTAGAAAAAACAGGTCGGTTTTCATCAAAATTTGATGTCTCTGAAAATATAGAAAAATGCCATTTTTGTCCGATTTAACATTCCTTAGCGTTCAACGGAGGCACTTTTAGACTCTGTTTTAGGCCGTTTTGGAGTGCAACGGGATAGGTTTTGAAGTCCAAAAGTGGCTCCGTTGGCGTCTAACGGAGCCTCCGTTGCGATGTAACGAGGTCTAAAACGCCTTCTAAAACGGCTGATTTTGTAATAAAATGGGGTAAGTGTTTGAGAATCAAGGCTTTAACTTAAAATAGACTAAAAAGCCGTATTTTCGCGTTTTTGAGCGCAAGAGAGAGTTTGATTGAAAATATTCAATTCTGAGAGAGTTTTTTGTTAAGATTTTGATAGTATTCTGTGTCTCTGTGGAAAAAACTACCAGCAGGGAGTAATGTCTGAACTCCTGTCTCCTGTATTCAGCCTCCTCCTTTAATTGTAATAATTGCTAAAAAAGCATACTATCAGTCTCTAATTGATTTTTTTTTCATAATTTTGCATCCCAAATACGCATGGTATGCGAGATAACGAATACGTGCGTGTGATATTATATATGATGTGTGGCGTTTCCGAAGGGATTGAAAGGCTTTCAGAGACGGTGCATTTTGTAGAACAAGAAAGGAAAAGAAAAACGATATGAAGAAGAAAATCCAGTTTAGTCTCCTTTATAGAGATATGTGGCAGAGCTCCGGTAAGTTCCAGCCACGTAAGGATCAGCTTGAACGCATCGCACCGGTAATTATCGAGATGGGATGCTTCTCGCGTGTAGAAACAAATGGTGGCGCTTTCGAGCAGGTGAACCTGCTTGCGGGCGAGAATCCAAATGACGCGGTGCGCGCTTTCTGCAAACCTTTCAATGAGGCCGGTATCAAGACTCATATGCTCGACCGTGGTCTGAATGCGTTGCGTATGTATCCTGTGCCTGACGATGTTCGTGCCCTTATGTATAAGGTGAAGCACGCGCAGGGTGTGGACATACCGCGTATCTTCGACGGTTTGAACGATGTGCGCAACATCTGCCCGAGCATCAAATGGGCTAAGGAAGCAGGCATGACTCCGCAGGGAACACTCTGCATCACAACCTCACCTGTTCATACGCTCGAATACTATATGGAGATTGCCGACAAGGAAATAGAAGCTGGTGCAGAAGAAATCTGTCTTAAGGATATGGCAGGTATCGGTCAGCCGGCGTTCCTCGGTAAACTGACAAAGATGATTAAGGAGAAGCATCCGGACATCATCATCGAATATCACGGTCATTCAGGCCCGGGACTGTCAATGGCTTCAATCCTCGAAGTCTGCAACAACGGTGCCGATATCATCGATACAGCCATCGAGCCGCTTAGCTGGGGTAAGGTGCATCCAGACATTATCTCTGTTCAGAGTATGCTGAAGAACGAGGGATTCGACGTTCCGGAAATCAATATGAACGCATACATGAAGGCTCGTTCGCTCACTCAGGAGTTCATAGACGAGTGGCTCGGCTACTTCATCAACCCCGGAAACAAAGTCATGTCGTCGCTTTTGCTCGGATGCGGACTGCCCGGTGGAATGATGGGAAGTATGATGGCCGACCTCGGTGGCATCATGGGTACCATCAACAACATACGCCGCAAGCGTGGCGACGAGGAACTTTCGACAGACGATATGCTCGTGAAGCTCTTCAACGAGGTTGAATACGTTTGGCCGCGCGTGGGTTATCCGCCACTCGTTACGCCGTTCTCGCAGTATGTTAAGAACATCGCGCTGATGAATCTGCTCACGATGGAGCAGGGTAAGGGCCGCTTCGTGATGATGGACGACTCTATGTGGGGTATGATTCTTGGTAAGAGCGGTAAGATTCCTGGAACTATCGATCAGGTTCTCGTTGACCTTGCCGCTGCGCAGGGACGTGAGTTTACCGATGCCGACCCGCATACACTCATCCCGAACGCGCTCGACGACTTCAAGAAAGAAATGGACGAGAACGGATGGGAATACGGACAGGATGACGAAGAACTCTTCGAACTGGCCATGCACCCGGAGCAGTATCGCAACTATAAGAGCGGTCAGGCAAAGAAAAACTTCCTCGCCGACCTTCAGAAAGCGAAGGACGCAGCACTCGGAACACAGCTCTCGCCGGAGCAGCTCGCAGCGTTCAAGCACGCAAAGGCCGACGCTATCGTCGCTCCTGTGAAGGGACAGATATTCTGGGAGTTTGGCGGTGACGGCGAGGCAGTGGCTACCGTGGAGCCGTTCATCGGCAAGGAGTACAACGAAGGCGACCAGTTCTGCTATATTCAGGCACCGTGGGGCGAGTTCGTTGCAGTGCCGGCAGCGCTCGGTGGCAAGCTCGTTGAGATAAATGCAAAGCAAGGCTCTAAGATAAACAAGGGCGACGTGATTGCATATATCGAGAGAAATCACGAATAAGAAAGTGGAAATATGAAAGATTGAAAGCCGGAACACATAGTATGTATTCGGCTTTCAATCTTGTTTTTTATATAAGTAGCGTGAAGAAATACTGCCGTTGAGGCAGGCACTTAATCAGAAGAAGTGGATTATCTAAAGCTGATAGACAAGTATTATGGCCCGGCCGACAGCAAGTTGAAGGACATCTTGCTCATCCATAGCCGTGCCGTTACGGCGCGCGCACTGCGTATCGTCGATGCACATCCCGAGCTGAATGCCGACAGGACGTTTGTTGAGGAAGCCGCGATGCTTCACGACATAGGCATCTTAAAGTGTGACGCTCCCTCGATAGAGTGCCACGGCACAGAGCCTTATCTGCTTCACGGCAAGTTGGGTGCCGACATCATGCGTGCCGAGGGCTATCCGCTTCATGCCAGAGTGTGCGAGCGGCACACCGGCGCGGGCATCACATTGCAGCAGATTGAGGAACGAGCGTTGCCCCTGCCGAAGCACGATTACCTGCCGGAAAGCATCGAGGAGAAAATCGTGTGCTATGCCGATAAATTCTATTCTAAGTCGCATCTCGAAGCAGAGAAGACACCCGAACAGGCCGAAAAAAGCCTCGCAAAGTTTGGAAGCGACGGCGTGGAACGTTTCAGAGAGTGGAAAAGATTGTTTGAATGAAAACGTTAAAATTGCAAAATACTACCGTAAATAGACGGTTAATGCTTAATTTTGCAACTTATTATATATAATGAGGAGTAAGATTGTCATATTCTTTCTGCTGTTTGTCTTCGTCTTTGCGATGGCAGACACGAGTCTTCTTGTGCAACGTCCGCTAAAGAAACGAGCACGGGCAAACACCACTGTTTCCGCGAAAGACAGCATAAAGGACACTACGCAGGGGGCTACGGCGGTCGCGGACACCACAAAGATGGACTCCTTGCAGCTTGCCATATATCGTCATAACAAGGTGATTGACGACTCGATAAGGCTCGACAGCATTCAGAGAGCGAAGTCGAACGGTATTGAAGCACCGGTGAAATACACGGCAAAAGACTCTTTGGTTTATTACGCCGGTACCAAAACGGCATATCTCTACGGCTCTGCAACGGTGGATTATACCGACATGAAGCTGAACAGCGACAAGATTTCATTCTCTCTTGACTCTAACCTCGTCCGCGCGACAGGTACTGCCGACTCTACGGCTGAGAAGGGATTACGTGGCGCACCGGTGTTCAGTATGGGCAATACCACATACGAGAGCGATACAATGGCATATAATTTCAAGTCGAAAAAGGGCTTGATAAAGGACGTATATACCGAGCAGGAGGATGGTTTCCTGCGTGGAGCGAAGGGTAAGAGACTTGATAACGGCGACATATATCTGGAGCATGGGCGTTACACTACGTGCGACGACCCGCATCCCGACTTCTATATAGCACTCTCGCGTGCTAAGGTGCGCCCCGGAAAAGACGTTGTCTTTGGCCCGGCCTACCTTGTGGTGGCCGACGTTCCGCTGCCGCTTGCCATTCCTTACGGATTCTTCCCGTTCTCAAAGAGTTACAGCAGCGGATTCATCATGCCGTCGTATGGTGATGAGTCAGACCGAGGTTTCTATCTTCGCGACGGTGGTTATTACTTTGCCGTGAGCGATAAGTTCGACTTGAAACTGCTTGGTGAGATTTATACTAAAGGCTCTTGGGGACTCTCGGCAGCATCTAACTACAATAAGCGTTACCGCTATTCGGGTAGCCTGTTCTTTAGTTTCCAAGACACACGGACGGGTGATAAAGGTATGCCCGACTACTCGAAGCAGACCAGTTTCAAGGTGCAATGGAGCCACAGACAGGACGCTAAGGCCAACCCTTTCAGCTCTTTGTCGGCAAGCGTCAACTTCGCCACGACGAGTTACGAGCGCAACAACCTTAACAGTATGTACAATCCGCAGTTGCTCACGCAGTCGACAAGAACATCATCTGTTAGCTGGAGCACTCAGTTCTCGAGCATCGGAATGAGCCTTAGTTCTACGTTCAACCTCGCACAGAACATGAGAGACTCTACAATCGCGCTCACTCTTCCCGACCTGAATATCAGTATCAGCCGCTTTTATCCGTTCAAACGCAAGCATTCGGCTGGTACACCGAAGTGGTATGAGAATATCTCGATGAGCTATACAGGTCAGTTGTCGAACTCGATAAACACAAAAGAAGACCATATCATGCACGCCAATCTGATAAAGGAGTGGCGCAACGGTATGCAGCATAGGATTCCTATTCAGGGCAACTTCACGTTGTTCAACTGCTTGAATGTTACTCCGTCGATTAACATCACCGATCGAATGTATTCTAAGAAAGTGTCGAGGTCGTGGGATGAGGCTGCACATGAGGAGGTTCGCGACACCACTTACGGATTCCATAACGTCTATAACTGGGACTTGAGCCTGTCGGCTTCGACTAAGATGTATGGTTTTTGGGTACCCAACAAGAAGATTTTCGGCGACAAGATACAGGCTATCCGCCACGTCATAACGCCGTCTGTATCGTTCAGCTATGCGCCAGATTTCGGAGCACGGAGCTATGGTTATTGGGACAGTTACCAATATACGGACGAGAACGGCGAGGTGAAACTCGTGGAATACTCGCCTTATGAGGGGGCACTTTACGGTGTTCCGAGCAAGGGAATGTCGAAGAATATCTCATGGTCGGTATCGAACAACCTTGAAATGAAGGTGAAGAGCGACAAGGATTCTACGGGATATAAGAAACTGAGTCTTATAGATGAGCTTGGTGCTTCGATGTCGTATAACGCCGCAGCGGACTATCATAGGTGGAGCGACCTTAACGTTAATCTCCGTTTGAAGTGGTGGAAGAACTATACTTTCAACCTCAACGCACGCTTCGCAACCTACGCATACGAACTCGACGATAATGGAAAGCCATACGTGGGCAACCATACGGAGTGGGGTAAGGGACGCTTCCCGCGTTTTCAGGGTATGTCGCAGAACTTCAGTTTCACGCTGAATCCGGAGAAACTGAAGAAGTGGTTCGGCCGAAAGGATGATGATGACGATGACAAGTCGGGCAACAATGACGATGAGGGCACGGATACGAACATAGAGTCGAATGTGGATGATGATATGGAACGTGGCAAGCACGGAGCTAAAAAGAACTCTTCGGGTATGGCAGAGACTGACGAAGACGGCTATATGAAGTTCTCAATGCCGTGGTCGCTCACCATCGGTTACGGTATAACGATGCGTGAGAACACGTCGGGAACGTTCAATAAGAAACGTATGCGCTATCCTTATAAGTACACACAGACGCTGAATTTCAGCGGTAACGTGCGTATCAGCGACGGCTGGAACATCAACTTCTCGAGCGGTTACGACTTCGAGGCGAAGGACATTTCGATGACTACGGCATCGCTTTCGCGTGATTTGCACTGCTTCAACATGAGCTGTTCGGTTGTACTTGCGCCTTACACAAGTTATAACTTCACGTTCCGATGCAACGCAGCAACGCTTACCGATGCTCTGAAATACGACAAACGAAGCGGTATAAGCAATACCATCCAGTGGTATTGATAGGTTTCCCGTATGTGATTGCGTGTGGAGTTGGGGACGGAAAGTATGATGTTATTGTGTCCGAAAGGATTTGACATAATATAAAAACAGGATGGTTTCAAGAAAGAAGCCATCCTGTTTTTATATTTGGTGATATTATCTGGCGAATAAATCTATTGGTCGGGATTGTCCATATAGCCACGGTATTCGGGTACAAGTCCCGACATTACTGCTTCGTAAGCCTCCCGCATGGTTTGCTTTTCATATTCCGCACCTTTGCCCTTTGGCGGTATCGGTTTGTGAATGGTAAGCGTCAGCGGATGCCATAACACCCATTTCATGTCTCGTGTGCGTGGCATTACGTTGAACGAACCGTTGATAGTGAGCGGGCAAACGGGCAGTTGCAGCTCGTCGGCAAGCATGAACGCACCGCGGCGGAAGTGGCACATATGTCCCGAAAACGTGCGGCAGCCTTCGGGAAATACTACCAATGACATTCCCTCGCGCAACACTTCGCGTGCCTTGTCGTATGTCTCTTTCACCTTGCGGGGGCCTCGTTTGTCAACAAAAATATGCTGGGCAGCCTCGCAAGCCTTACCGACAAACGGGATTTTGCGCAGTTGCCATTTCATCATCCACTTGAAATTGCGGTTCAGGAAGCCATATATAAGGAAGATGTCGAACGCTCCCTGATGGTTGCTCACAAATACGTATGAACATCCAGGAATAAGGTTTTCGCGCCCTTCGACACGCACCGGCAACAGTAATATACGCACGATGAGCTGTGCCCACAGCTTACCGGGGTAGTAACCCCAAAAATGTCCGTTGCCGAGAAAGCAGCCGATGATGGTTACGATGGATGTAAGCAGCGAGGCGAACAATATAATCGGCAACGCTATGAACAACTGGTAGATTCGATATATATACTTCATACTATTCTGTTTTTATAAGTTGTTGATTTTTAGGAGACAGTAGACGGGAGTTTTGGAGTTCAGACAATACCATAAAGGCATATCTCTTACCTCTTATTCCTTACCTCTTACCTCTCCCTTTTGAGGTTCTCTCTTCACTAAAGTGATAACCACAATCTCGCCGGACATACCTATGCGGAACGGAACAACGCCGCCTAAGCCGCAACTCACATTGAGAAAGCGGCCGGACTGCTCGTATAATCCGTAGTCTTCATCATATTTCAGCATCGTGGGACGTATGCCTCCGAGACTCATTTGGCCGCCATGTGTGTGTCCGCTGAGCGTGAGCTGCGCCTCAGAATGGGGCAGAATGTCGCGTTGCCAGGCCGAAGGGTCATGCTGGAGCAGCACAACGAAAGCGTTATTGTCCACGTTTTGGAGCGTTTTCTTTATATTTCCGCGATGTGGCATAGGCGGTTTGCTGTCGTTCTCCTCGCCTGCTATTACGATGGAGTCGTTGCCTCGGCGCACTTTCCTGTTCTCGTTCATCAGCAAAGACCAGCCCAAAGAGCGCACGGCAGTTTGCGTTTCTCGTTCGTATTCGGCTTTATTGCGCTTTGAAACGTTCACGTAAGTACTGTAATCGTGATTGCCAAGCACCGCGAATACACCGTCTTTAGCTTTTAAGCGACTGAGTTCGTCGGCATGGTCGTGTATCTCTTGCGGTACGATATTCTGCAAATCGCCCGTAAAAACTATTGCATCGGCGCGCTGCGTGTTGATGGAATCGACCGCCGAACGCAGCATTTCCTTGTATATTCCATAGTATGTGCCAACGTGAGCGTCGGAAAACTGCACGATGCGATAGCCGTCGAAAGCCTTTGGAATGTCGGAAGAAGCAATCTCAATGTGGCGTATCTCCATGCGTCGGAATCCTACAAAGGCTCCGTAGACGGCCATTCCGGCCATCAGCAGACTTGCGGCTGCACCAATGCGGTGGCACCATCGTCGGCTGAAACAAGGGATAAAGGAAAACAAAGAGCACAATACAAACATGGTCTTTGGCACGATAAAGACGGCAAAGAGCAGCAGGTAGAGGTCGAGCCAGACTTTTTCGGAAGGAATAAAGTCGGTCAATGAGGCGAGCCACACGGTATAAACAACCATCACGATGCTCAGAATCGAGTTCAGAATGATAAGTCTGAGACCCGAAGAACGCCTTGCGCGCCGATACATTTTATATATATAGGCGTCCGGAAGCACTATCAGCAGTAGCCAAAATATGAGAAATCGTGCAATCAACTATGTTTTTCCTTTCCTTGATAATATTCTTTTTCGCGTTTATAATGTGGCATTTTTACTTGAATAATCCTATTATATGTCTTAATAATAGTAATGTTCTTTGCCTTTATAACAGGCTTGATGCGAGATATTTGCGCATCAGTTCGATGGGCAATCCGCGCCGTTTCGCATAGTCACGCAGTTGGTCTTCGCCTATCTTGCCTATGCTGAAGTAACGCGCTTGTGGGTGAGCGAACATCAATCCCGACACACTTGCGTGTGGTGTCATCATACCATTCTCTGTCAACCGTATGCCAATGTCCTTCATTCCGATAATGTCTGAGATGATGAAATTGATACTTGTGTCAGGCATCGAGGGGTAGCCCACCGCCGGGCGAATGCCAATGAAAGGCTCGGAATGCAGTTCTTCGGGTGCAAAATGCTCATCGGCAGCGTATCCCCAGTATGTTTTCCGCACGTCTTCGTGTAGCTTTTCGGCTGTTGCCTCGGCAAGTCGGTCGGCCAAAGTCTGCGAAAGCATCCGCTGGTAATCATCATCCAGCTTGTCGGTTTCCATTGAAATGTCGACAGTAGAGGCGAAAACGCCAACCTTATCCCTTATTCCCGAGCTTAAAGGCCGTACGAAATCAGCCAAACAAAGGTTATATTCGCCCTCTTCCATGACCTCCTGACGGCGCAATAATGGCAGTCGCACGTTGCCGATAAGCAAGTCGTCGCCGTCGGAATTAGCGTCGAAAAGTCCGAAGATGGCGTGTGTGTGATATTTGGAATCCATCTCTGATAGCATGGCTTCGGCCTCCTTGCGCAGCGACAGCTTTGCTTCTTCCGGCTTGTCAGACATCTGCCATGCGTGAAAGAAATATATCCAATTAATGTATGGAGCCACTTCGCGGACTCTGTACTTAACTTTTCGTATCATCGTAACGCCTGTATCTTAACCTCGGAACGCTATTTCCTCGCCTCGAACGCTATCATCAAAGACACCTTTATTATATATATGGTGTCCGTTGCAGAACGTATGTTCTACTCGCCAGTTGTATTCATGGCCGGTCATCGGGCTCCACCCGCATTTACTTTGAATCATTTCGTCGGTTAGAATCCACGGATTGTCGTCCCGACGCACCACCACGACATCGGCTTTGTAGCCTTTCCGCAGGTAGCCGCGCTCCCTAATGGAGAACAGACTCGCCGGGTTGTGGCTCATTAAGTATGTCAGACGCTCGATAGGGATGATGCCGTTATCTACGAGTTCAAGCATCGTGACGAGCGAGAACTGTATCATCGGCATTCCCGAAGCTGCCTTGCAACATCCTCCCTGCTTCTGACTGAGTTGGTGTGGGGCGTGATCCGTGCCGACAACGGTTATGCGTCCGTCGGCAATGGCATTGCGCAGGGCATCGCGGTCGGACAGTTTTTTTATCGCGGGGTTGCACTTTATCAGCGCGCCTTTCGTGAGATAGTCGTCGCTTGTGAAGTAGAGGTGGGCTATGCAAGCCTCGCCGGTGATGTTGCCGCTCAACAGCGAGAGTTCTTTCTCAGTACTGATGTGCGCTATATGCAGCTTCGTGCCAAACGTCCGGGCCATTTGTGCGGCCAAAGCAGACGATTCATAACACGCTTCCTCACTACGGATAACCGGGTGAAGCATTACGGAAGGGTCGTCGCCGTATGCCTTTTTCATCTGTTCCATATTGTGGTTGATGATGTCGGAGTCCTCGCAATGCGCCATAATGGGTACGTCCAAATTTGCCGCAGCCTTGAAGATGTTTAGTAAAGAGCCATATCGGTCTACAAGCATATTGCCGGTAGACGACCCCATGAACAGTTTCACGCCCGGAATGCGGCAGAAATCAATCTCATTGAGGCTGTTCCAGTTATTGTTTGTAGCTCCGAAGAAGAAGCTGTAGTTCACACTGCTCTCCTTTCGGGCTATCTCAAACTTCTCATTGAGCGCATCCACCGTTGTCGTTTGCGGTACGGTGTTGGGCATATCGAAGTAAGACGTTACGCCGCCGTATGCTGCCGCCCGGCTCTCAGAGGCTATGTCGGCCTTATCAGTGAGTCCCGGCTCACGGAAATGCACGTGTTCATCAATCACTCCGGGTATAACAAAACAGCCCGTGGCATCTACGATCGTGTCGTAACTGTCACGGACTGACTCCTCATTTTCTATTATTTCCAATATCCTATCGTCCTCGATTACTATCGAGCCGACAAACTTCCGCCCTTCGTTGACGATAGTTCCACCAACTATCAGTGTTTTCATTATATCTTAAAAACATTTATTGAACAGTGTCTCCAGCAAGTTCTGCCGGTGTGGGAGGTGCCTGAACGGCGCTGTTTCCCGTACCCGGTGCCGACGGGGCTGGCATCTGGTCGGGGTCTACCATACCGTTCATAATATCTTGATTGCGCTTAGCTGCATTCACATAGTCGCTCACGTAAGGGTCGTTCTTGAACTTATTGGTAGCCTTACTCAGTATGTCTTCAATCCACGGCTCAAACATTGGGTAGCGATAATCGGCCGTTGCCATTTGGAATACATACGGGCCGAGTACGTTATCAAAGTTCTCTACGATGAACGAAGTTATCAATTTGTCGAGTTTCTGTGAAATGTCGGCATCCTTAGCAGCAAGCTGCCGGTTCACGACTTCCATATCGCTGCCGTTCATGTATGCCTGATTTTGGCGGTGAACAAGCTCCACCGACTCGTTTTGCAACTGTGCGAAGCTCTTCAGGAACTTATAGAGCTTGTCATTCAGAGGCGTTCCGCCGATGGAATGTTGCGTGTTATTGATTTTTATCGATATGTCACCGCTTTCAAGAACTACAGGAAGCAGCACGTCTTCGTCCATGTAAATATTGGCAATCTTGGTAGAGTCGATGTTGCCCATAAAGGTGAATTTGCCGTGAACGACATCGCAAGAGTCTATATCCTTTAGGGCATCGTTCTTGATTATCTTTAGATATAGCTTGTGCCCATCGAGCATTGACACGTTGGAAGAGCCTTCGATATTGTAAGAACTCGAACACGACGTTAGTGCGATAATTGATAAAAGTGCGTAAAGTACTTTGTTCATATATGCCTGTTTATATTATTTAGTATGACAAAAGTACAATCAATTATCGATGTAATAAAAAAAATTCATGCTATTTAAAATAATATGTCGCTCTTTTAGGTTTTTTTCAATGTTTGTTCGGGCGACTTATTGTTTCTCCTTGTCCAACTCGTGGGAAATCCGGTGGGTGGTATACAGTTCAAGGATAGCCGCGATAAGGAGTATCACGACCCACTTTCCCTGTGTCATAACCACGAAAGTGATGTATGTGCTGCCGTTCTTTCCCAGCATATTTCTTATCCATCCGTGATTCTCCTCGAAAGCCAACAGACCGGCAACGATGAAAAACACGTCGGCAAGGGTCATGATTCTGCGCAACCGGCGCACCGCAATGTTATTGCCGTCATAGCTCTGCATCATCTGCATCGACGCGAAAGCCACCGCGCCGACAATGAACAGGACTGACGAAACGCTCTGACAAATAAGGAAAGCGTAGCCACCTGCCCCCACGGTCATAAGCAAACCGCCCAGCAGGAAAATGATATTCTGAAATTTATTTAGCTGTTTCATTCGTGTTAAGTGTTTCCTGGAGACGCTCGTCATCACTTAGTACAAACACCTCCTCATCGTCTGCCTTCATGAAATAGCGCTCTCTCGCAATCTTGCTTATAGCCGACGGATTGCGCTCAAGATTCCTCAGAGTCTTTGAGTCGGCTTCATACCGCTTGTTATATTTGGCAATCTCTTCTTTCAACTCAGATATCTGATAATCGTTTTTGAAGCGTTTCACGATGCTGTCCTCGTCGAGAAAGCCCACAATAGCCACTCCTGCCACTATCGTAATATGATATTTGAAGTGGCTGAGAAAGTCCCATATATGTTCCGTAAACTTGCTCATAAGCTATGATTTGATGTGCAAAAATAAGAAATTAAATCGAGATTAGCATTATAATCTCCGATTTTTTAGAGATATTTTCCCGACAGTCGATAACAAATGCAAACTCATTCTTTTGCCGTTTGGAATGATTTTCGTAATTTTGCACAATATAGTCGGCCGGAAAAGGATAATATCCGGCACGACAAACGACTAATTATCATTATGGAATATATAGTATCAGCACGTAAGTACAGGCCTCTTTCGTTCGACTCGGTGGTAGGACAGACGGCCCTGACCACCACTCTGAAGAATGCCGTGAAGAGTGGGAAACTGGCCCATGCTTATCTTTTCTGCGGACCGCGAGGTGTTGGTAAGACCACTTGCGCACGTATCTTTGCGAAAGCCATCAACTGCGAGAACCCCACGGGGGATGGCGAGGCGTGTGGAGAGTGCGAGAGCTGCAAGGCATTTGCCGAACAGCGGTCGTACAATATCTTTGAACTTGATGCGGCATCGAACAACTCTGTGGAGAACATCAAGTCGCTAATGGACCAGACACGCATACCGCCGCAGGTGGGACGCTACAAGGTTTTCATCATCGATGAGGTGCATATGCTCTCTACGGCAGCTTTCAACGCGTTTCTGAAGACTCTTGAAGAGCCGCCTGCACACGTGATTTTCATTCTCGCCACGACCGAGAAGCACAAGATCCTGCCCACAATCCTGAGCCGTTGCCAGATATACGACTTCGAAAGAATGACAGTTCCGAACATTATCAGCCACTTGAAGATGGTTGCCGAGAAGGAGAACATCAGCTACGAAGAGGAGGCTTTGGCTGTGATTGCCGAGAAAGCGGACGGCGGAATGCGCGATGCACTCTCGATATTCGACCAGGCCGCGAGCTTCAGCGGGGGCAACGTAACTTACGAGAAGATTATAGAAGATCTGAATGTCCTTGACTCTGAGAATTATTTCCGCATCATCGACCTCGCCGTTGAGAACAAGGTGGGCGAGATTATGGTGCTCCTCAACAGCGTTATATGCAAGGGATTCGACGGCGGACTGATAATAAACGGACTTGCGTCGCACGTGCGTAACGTGCTGATGGCGAAGGATGCACAGACCATTCCGTTGCTTGAGGTGAGCCAGCAGCAGCGCGCGAAGTACGAAGAACAGGCCAAGAAGTGCTCTACGCCTTTCTTATATAAGGCGTTGCAGATAATGAACCGTTGCGACATCAACTACCGGCAGTCGGCCAACAAGCGTCTGCTTGTGGAACTTACGCTTATAGAGGTGGCGCAAATCACGCAGCCCGACGATTCGCCTGCCGCGGGGCGCAGCCCCAAGAGACTGAAATCCCTGTTTAAGAAAATTGTCCGTGAAATCCAGCCTACACCGGCAGCACAGGTGGCCGGGGCCGGAATGCACTCTCTGCGTGCCAAGCAGGTGGCGCAGACTGTGGTAAGCGGACCGCAACCTGCTGCCGTAAGCAATGCCGCGACTGCCAATACCGGCACCCAAACGCCAGTGAAGCCTGCCGGCGCGGCTATGCCTAAGATGAAACTCGGCTCTATCGGAATGTCGTTCAGCAACTTGGTTAAGGCCGAGAATGAGAAACCGAGCTACTTCAAAGAACCCGAGGTGGAGACAATCGGGGAGAAGAAGGAATTTGACCAGGACGCTCTCAACCGCACATGGCGCGCTATGTGCAACCGAATGCCTGCGCAGATGCAGGGCCTCGCAACGCGACTGAAGAATCTCTCGCCCGAAATTGCCGACTATCCCAACATCGAAGTGCTTGTGGAAAGCCGGATAATGCTCGAAGAAATCAACGCTATAAAGTCGCGAATACGTGCTACTCTGATTAAGGAACTGCAAAACGGCAATATCACCCTGAACATCCGGCTGGCTAAAGAGGAGGAGATAAAGCCGCGCATGACGCCCCGCAACGTGCTTGATAATATGAAAAAGGAATTTCCGGCCATCGGAAAACTCGTACAAACTCTCGGTCTCGATCTCGTCTGAGTGTTTTGACGTCTTGTCGGCCGGCAATAAAAAAGTCAAGGGTTACACCGCGGCAGCGGTGTAACCCTTTATTATTCCATTTAATTAAAAGCCAGGCCAACAAACTTGTTTGGCACACTTCCGTTTCTTTTCTTATATCAGCGGCATTCCGGCCTCGGCACATTCGCGGTGCATCTCCTCCGGCCAAATGCTTGCCTGAATCTCTCCGATGTGCGCCTTGTGCAGCAGAACCATACACAGGCGGCTCTGACCGATACCGCCTCCAATGCTTAACGGCAGCTTGTTCTCGAGCAGTTGCTTGTGGAAATACAGTTCCTTGCGGTCTTCCTTGCCTTCCAAAGCGAGCTGACGGAGCAGGCTTTCCTTGTCGACACGGATACCCATCGAAGACAATTCAAACGAACGCTCAAGCACGGGATACCATATCAGAATGTCGCCATTCAGTCCCACGCTACCATCTTCGGCAACGGTCGACCAGTCATCATAGTCAGGTGCGCGGCCGTCGTGCTTCTTTCCGTCAGACAGCTTGCTGCCGATGCCCGTTACAAATACAGCCCCGTATTTCTTGCAGATAGCATCCTCGCGCTCCTTCGGTGTCATGTCAGGATACATCCGGAGCAGTTCCTCGCTATGCACGAAGTGGATTTTCTCCGGCAGGAACGGCTCTATCTGCGGATAAGTCTCGCACGTGAGATATTCCGTGCGGCGTATTGCGGCGTATATCCGTTCTACGATGTTTTTCAGGAAAGCCAATGTGCGCTGTTCCTTTGTGATAACCGCCTCCCAGTCCCATTGGTCCACGTACAGAGAGTGCAGGTTGTCGAGTTCCTCATCGGCGCGGATGGCGTTCATATCCGTGTATATTCCGTAGCCAGGCTTCACCTTGTATTCAGCCAAAGTGAGCCGTTTCCATTTTGCGAGCGAGTGCACCACTTCAGCCTGAGCATCGTTAAGGTCCTTTATCGGGAATGTTACCGGACGCTCCACACCGTTCAAATCATCGTTGATACCCAGTCCTTTCAGTACGAAAAGCGGAGCGGTAACGCGGCGCAGACGCAGTTCGGTAGAGAGATTCTGCTGGAAAAACTCCTTTATCAGTTTGATTCCCTGTTCCGTCTGGCATATTCCCAAAAGTGCCTTATATCCAACCGGCTTTATCAGTTTGCTCATTTCCTTATATGTTTTTATATTTTTATCTTTTTTGTATAAGACAGTTGCGATGCCTATATGCGCAAATAAGATTGTCATCCGTGCATTTTTCCTGACAGCATCATCCTGTCTTTTTGCGACTGCAAAGGTAGCTATAAATTATTAATAAGCAAGCAAAACTCTGAAATATTTTACATTTTGATATTGATTTCTGTTATTTGCTTGCATTATTTTTGTATTAAAATAGTTTCTGTTTGTCTGCTGATACAATCTTGTTGTGGTCTTCCTGCCTTGTCGCTCTGCCTGTTACACATTATATATAATGCTTCCGCTCTGTGTCGTGTGGCTGTTCGGAAAAACAAAAAACATCTCTGTCTGGAAATGTTAAAATCAGTAAGAAATCTTTACATTACCCCTTTGAAAACTCGCGGATTTCTGTTCAAAACTTTTTGTGTTCGAAAATATGGCAAAAATAGGCGTTTTGCGATATTTTGAGATAAAGTTTTGATAGTCAGGTGGTTATGGCGTTTTTGTGCGATTTTTGTCGTTTGGCAACACATTTTCGGCTCTTTGAAAATGCAAAAGTGGCTCCGTTAGGCTGCAAAAGTGGCACTTTTAGGCTTCAAAACAGGCTCCGTTGCACTCTGAAAGTGGCTCCGTTGCGTTCCAAAAGTGCCTCCGTCAGACTGCAAAAGTGGCACTTTTGGAGAATTAACAATTCGGTTTGGCGTTTTCCGGGTGGCAGAAAATGAAGAAAAAGTGATGGTTAGAGAGGTTAAAATTACACAAAAGGGTGGCAAGTGTGCAGAAAACACTCTCTAATCATCACTTTTTCAGACTCTGTTTTTCGGTTTTGGGTCTTGAAAAGCATATTTTTCGCCATTTTTGAGAGCTACTTTCCGCTTTTAACAATGTTAATTTTTGACCAAAAATCTTTACATTTTCAGTCGCCAAAATAAAAAACTTGTCAGATAATTTTGCCTTTTCCCTAATTATAATTACCTTTGTACCATTGTAAGGCTCCGTAGCTTAGCTGAATAGAGCGTCAGATTCCGGTTC
>ULVC01026669.1_pt1 | contig 18625 bp, 15 predicted proteins | sample 1958821 | NCBI WGS metagenome assembly ULVC01 (sample SAMEA4835769, study PRJEB28245) | human gut metagenome | biome: gut microbiome; material: fecal sample | place: Denmark | collected 2008 | reverse complement strand
TTGACTTTGCGAGTCAACTTTTTCTAGGGAAAGACAAACGGGGCTTTTTTGAACTTCTAAAACGGCTATTTTTACGAGAAAACGGGATAAATATTTGATAATCAGAACTTTAGCTTAAAATCGCCTAAAATGCCGTATTTTCACGTTTTTGAGAGCAAGAGAGAATTTGTTTGGAAATCCGCGAGTTTTCGATGGTGATTTGTAAAGTTTTTTGACGATACAAAGAGAGGAAAGAGGAGAGGCAGAAAAGAGGAGAGAAGAAATGTTTTTTATTATTTTAAGCAGGTAAAAACGGCGTATCTCTGTGAAATTCATTACCTTTGCAAACATTATAAATAATGACTGATATGAAAATAGCTTTAATCGGTTACGGCAAGATGGGCAAGATGATTGAGCAGATTGCCCTCGACCGTGGACATGAAATCGTGAGTATAATCGACGTAAACAACCAGGAGGACTTCGACTCGCCGGAGTTCGCTTCGGCTGATGTGGCAATAGAATTCACTGCTCCGCAGGCGGCTTACGGCAACTATCTGAAGGCTTTCAAGCATAACGTTAAGGTGGTGTCGGGGTCGACGGGATGGATGAACGACCACGGCGATGACGTGCGACGGATGTGCTCTGAGGAGGGAAAGACGCTGTTCTGGGCTTCCAACTTCTCGATAGGCGTTGCGATATTCTCGGCCGTCAACCGCTACTTGGCAAAGATAATGAACGGCTTTGAGCAGTATGATGCGCACATGGAGGAGACGCATCACATACATAAGATTGACGCACCGAGCGGTACGGCAATCACTCTTGCCGAGGAAATAGTGGAGAACCTGGACCGCAAGACTTCTTGGATAAAGGGTCAGGAGAATGTGCCTTACGACGCAAAGACTCTGCGTGTGGACTCGCTGCGCCGCGGTGAGGTGCCGGGAATACACACCGTGCGCTATGACTCCGAGGCCGACTGCATCACCATCACTCACGATGCTCACTCCCGCAAGGGCTTCGCACTGGGCGCGGTGCTTGCTGCCGAGTACACAGCTAAGCACAACGGGCTGCTCACAATCAGCGATATGTTCAATTTTTGATTAGAATAATTTGACTAATTAGACTAATTGGACGAATTTGACCAATTTGACTAATTTGACTAATTTGACCAATTTGCCTAATTTGACCAATTTGCCTAATTAGACTAATATTAAAAAAAGACAATGATTAGGAAAGATAAAAAGCAGCCCAGCCCGAAGATGCAGTGGACGAAGTTTGCCGTGGTTACAGTGCTTTACCTGCTGTTTCTCTATTGGGTGGAGAGCTGGTGGGGCCTCCTTGTGGTTCCTTTCATCTATGATGTTTACATCACGAAGAAGATAAAATGGCAGTGGTGGAAAGACGCCGAGGGCCCTGTGAGGTTCGTCATGTCATGGGTCGATGCACTGGTGTTCGCCCTCGTGGCCGTTTATTTCATCAACCTTTTCTTCTTCCAGAATTATGTGATACCGTCGTCATCGCTCGAAAAGTCGCTGCTCACGGGCGATTATCTGTTCGTTTCTAAGGTGAGCTACGGTCCGCGCATACCGCAGACGCCGCTGACAATGCCGCTGACACAGCACACGATGCCTGTGGTAAACTGCAAATCGTATATAGAGTGGCCACAGTGGGACTATCGCCGCGTGAAGGGTACGGGCAAGGTGGAACTGAATGACATCGTGGTGTTCAACTATCCGGCGGGCGACACCATCGTTACCGACCTGCGCTATCAGGCGTTCGACTATTATCAGCGCGTCTACCGCACGGGCGAGGCTTTATTGGCGGAACAGAATCCGGCAATCAACCTGCGTGGCATGACACCGCTTGAACAGCGGGCGTTCTTCGACAAGGCCTACGCCGCAGGCCGGCAGTATATCGTTCAGAACCAGGCGCAGTTCGGCGTGATTGACTCACGGCCCACCGACCGCCGCGAGAACTACGTGAAGCGTTGCGTGGGACTGCCGGGACAGACTCTGCAAATAAAGAACTGCATCGTTTATCTCGACGGAAAGGCGAATAAAGAACCCGACAATGTGCAATACACTTACTTTGTCAAGCTGAACGGTGTACCCGTGTCGAAGCTCTTGGGCGATGAGTATGCCGACATGAGAAAGGAACTGGGAATAAGCGAGGAGGACATAACGAGTCTGGCGCAGCTTCACGGCTACGACGTGGAAGAGGGCAACGTGCTGAACGAGAAGGTGCTGCAACAGTTCGACGGATATATGCCTCTCACGTCATACGCGGCCAAAGAGCTGAAGAAAAGGGGCGTGGTGAAGGCGTTGCGCCGGGTTACAGACGCTGATTTATACTCAGGTCCGAACTATCCGCTGAACGCTTTCTACGGCTGGACGCGCGACAACTATGGCCCGGTATGGATTCCGCAGAAGGGCAAGAGCGTGAAGCTGACATTGGAAAACCTGCCTATCTACGAGCGTCCGATACGTGTCTACGAGGGCAACGACCTGAAGGTGAAGGGCGGAAAGATATTCATCAACGGCAAGGAAGCCAACGAATATACGTTCAAGATGGACTATTACTGGATGCAGGGCGACAACCGCCACAATTCGGCGGACTCGCGTTACTGGGGATTTGTGCCTGAAGACCACATCGTGGGCAAGCCGCTGTTCATCTGGTGGTCGTCAGACCCGGACCGCAAGGGATTATCCGGCATAAGATGGAACAGATTGTTTAAGTGGGTGGAGGATATTAAATAGGCCCCCTCCTAACTCCCCCAAGGGGGAGAGACCTAATGGAATAAAGAGGGGAAAAAGACTTTAACATCTGAAGAAATGCTTTGTTGGGCTTATTATTCCCAATCACTCCCTATAAAACCTAATAGGAAATGACAAACGACAAAAACATAACCCCGCTCGTTCTTTCTCAAAAGAGAAAGCCGGGCGGGGCTTTTTTTAGCTTGCAATACCCCCCACCGGGGGGCAGGGGGGCTCTCTCATCAACCTACTTCGGCCCCGTGCAGTGGTATCAGAAGCTGAACCGCCACGAGAAATGCTACATAGAGCAGTGGGATTCGTTTGTGAAGCAGACTTACCGCAACCGTTGCGTGATTGCGACGGCAAACGGGTTGCAGGCTCTCACAGTGCCTACTGAGCGTCCTGCGGGCAGCGGCAAGACTCTTATGAAGGATATCCGCATCAGCGACCACGGCAACTGGAGGCATTTGCACTGGAATGCTCTGCTCTCGGCTTACGGCGAAAGCCCGTTCTTCATCTATTATGCGGACGACATACGGACGTTCTTCGAGAAGCGCTGGGAGTATCTTTTCGACTTCAATATGGCAATAACGGAGACGATGTGCGGACTGCTCGACATCCGCCCGAGCCTCTCAGCGACGACAGAATACGTGAAAGAGCCGGGCAAGGACATCACCGACTACCGCGAAATGATTCGTCCGAAGCATCCGCTACCCGACAATGACTTCACGCCACGGCGCTATTATCAAGTCTACGAACGCAAAATCGGCTTCCAACCGAACCTCAGCATCCTCGACCTCCTGTTCAATATGGGTAACGAAAGCATTCTCTTTCTTTAACCGAACGGCAGGTTAACATCGCCGAAAGGCAAAAAAATATAGGGCAACAGACATCTTACCGTCTGCTGCCCTATACTTTTTTATATCGCAAAATACGCTCTGTCTATATATTATATATACCTTATTATAAATTTATAGACCCCATCTTTAGTCGTTGTATTTGAATCTTTTCTTCATTTCATCATAAGAAATGGCGGTTTCCGTGATTCTGCCATTACGCAAAACAATGTTGTAAGGCACCGTTCCAATACCGAGTTTGGCAAGCAACTTACTGTCAATCATCTGTCCGTCGCACACCACGGGGAACTCAATGTTGTAGCGTTCCATCTCGTTTTTGCAGTCCTTCGGATTCGGGTCTACGCATATTCCGAGTACTTTCAGCTTGCCGCCAGACTCCTTCTGCGCGTTATTCAGCAACTGACGCATCGAGAAACTCTCGTAAGCCCACGATGCCCACACAAGAATCACGGCATCTTGCGATTTCAGATAATCACCCGTTATCTTGTTTCCATTGAGATCCGTAGCCGAGAACGCCGGCAGAACGGCACCCGTTGAATGCTTCATCATCGCCTTCACCTGCGACAGTATGAATCCCAACGCCACGTTTTCCGGCTGGTTTTTCATCAGGACAGTGAGCAGTTCGGCCGCCTTTTTGTAGTCTTTCTGCTCCGAGAGGATGAAGTATTTCCTCACGAGATAAACGCTCACGAGCGACTCCGGATGGTCTTTCGCAAACTGCTCGGCATACTTCTTCTCTTCCGGCGGCGAGGCGTTGGCCACCTGTTCACGGAAGATGTTCATCAGTTCATTCTCGTCCGTGCCCTCCACGGTCATCTCTTTCAGGTGCGAAGCATCCGCCTTTATGTCGACTGCACCGCCGGATTCGGCGAACACGGGATGTTCGGAAAAGTTCGGGAATACCAACATGAGAGTAGAATTGCGCTTCATCGGCGTTTCGTAAGCGAAGCGTCCGGCATCAATCTTTATCGTGTCCATGCCGTCTATGCCGCCGTCAGGGCTGTAAACATACAATTCGCCCTGATTGATATGCAGGAATCTGCCTTCAATCTTGAAATGTCCCTTGCGTGTTCCGCACGAAACGAGAATAAAGGAGAGGAGAAATAAATAGGCAATCCGTCTCATATTGCTTAATAATTAAGGTGTGCCGCGAGCGGGACTCGAACCCGCACAGCCATTACTGGCCAAGGGATTTTAAGTCCCTCGTGTCTACCAATTCCACCATTGCGGCAGCTCTCAAGAGCGCTGGCGATATTAATTGCGCTCAATTTGATAGCGGTTGCAAAGATAACGTTATTTCTCGGAACAGCCAAACGATTTCAAACATTTTTGAAGAAGGAGGGCTTAAATGAAGAGTGAAGAATGAAGAATGGAGAATCAGCTACAAAGTAAATGAAGAATGAAGGCGGAAAAAACATCATGCTCTTGCGTATATGAGAGAAAATCGCTATTTTTGCGAATATCAATAATTACTAACTTAAAACCGAAAGAGAAGATGAAAACACGATTCTCAGAGACAAGTAAGGGCAAGCTGACAAGCGGAAAGACCGTCACGGCCAAGTCGATAACAACTCTCGCAGCCGTGCCCGCACTCGCTTTGGGCGTATTGCTCATGATGGGAAGCTGCTCGGGCAAGGCCGAAAAGACAGATAAAGCAGATGCCGACTCAACCGCAGTGGTGCAGGACACGACTACGGCAGCAGCTAACGCGACAGACAACAAAGAGGCAACGCCGGAGAAAGAAACCGCAGGTAAGGGAGATTTGCGCCTGTTCGACCTTGTAGGAAAGGTTAAGAAATGCAAGCTGAAGAGCAGATATGACACCACTACCTCCTGGGAATTCGACGAGAACGGTATGTGGACGAAGCTCGAAGGCAAGGCGTTGAAGGCGGAATTAACCAACATAAAGAAAGACAGCGAGGGCCGAATCGTCAGCTATACCCAGAGAGCGGAGGAGATGGAATGGTCGACCGCCTACACATTCGACAAGTCTACGGGTCGCGTAAAAGAACAGCACGTATTCGGTTCGGGCGAAGATGCAAGGACAACATACACATACAATGATGCCGGCGACATGGTGAAGATTATAGAAAAGGGTACTTACGAGGAAATCGGAGCAGACGAGCCGGAGAACTACAGTGAGACCATCACCTACACGATAGAGACAAAAGACGAGGCCGGGAACTGGACTAAGCGAAAGTGTAAAAGCTCAAACGGCGAAAGTTTCACCGAAACCAGAACAATAGAATATTATAATTAAGGATAAGGAAGTAGTAAGGAGTAAGTAGTAAGGAGAAAGTAGAAATGCTTTCCTAATTGAGTAATATAGTAATTATGCGTTTCTCTACTACTTTCTCCTTACTACTTACTACTTTCTCCTCCTTACTAATACACGTGCAACACTCCGTTAGGCCCTGTTGTCTCCGCGCGGTAAGGCTTCAACATATTGCCGTCATCGCCTTTAGTGATGTATCCTCCAGCGTTCAGGTCGTACTGCCGGTGGCACGTGGGGCACGTAGCGATGCCGCCAAAGGACAATGTCAGACGATGCTCCCTAAGCGGAATCTTGTTCAGGTCGAAGCAGTTGGGACACTGACCGTCGTAGGCGTAGAAGCGGGCTGGGCTGCCGGCGTTGCCATAACCTATGATGAGAGCGTTCTGCTTGCCTATGCGCAGGTGGCTGTTCAGGCGGTCGTCCACCGCGTTGAAGATACTCTCAGACGTCTGGTTGGCGTTATTCTCGAATACAAACCACTTTGCTCCGCCTTTCAAAGTGTAACTGATTTTGCAGAAAATGCCCGGAACCATCGGGTTCATCGACGCTGCCAACGTGTTGTCGAGATGCACACTGTTGTCTATCGTGAGGTTGCAGTGATAGTCGTCATACTCATATCCGTCGTCGGCACAGCCCGAAAAGACTGCCGTAAGCAACGCCAAACAAAACGATAATATCTTGTTATTTGCTTCCATTCTATTTTTTTGTTATGCAAATATAGAACAAAAAGCCGAATATACGGTTATCTGCTACATTAAAAAGATAAAAAGGAACTTGTTTTTGTGTGTACGCCAATTAATTTATACCTTTGCAATGCGTAACACACAAAATATCAAATAAAAAAGAAAAGAGAAATGGCTAATTTGAAATCTCTCGCAAAAGACACTGCCATATACGGACTAAGCAGCATCGTAGCACGCTTCGTGAACTATCTGCTCGTACCGATACAGACTGCAAAATTCGCCGCAGAAGGCGGTCAGTACGGCGTGATAACAAACGTGTATGCCTACACCGCACTGCTGATTATCATCCTAACATACGGTATGGAGACTACGTTCTTCCGCTTCATGAACAAGGAAGGCGAGAACCCCGACCGCATCTACTCCACCACCCTGCGCATGGTAGGCGCCACATCGCTGCTGTTCTGCACGCTCGTGGTGCTGTTCCGGCAGCCCATTGCCGACCTGATGGGCTACGGCGAACACCCAGAATATGTATGGGTGCTGTTTGTTACGGTGGGCATCGACGCCTTCTCGTGCATCCTCTTCGACTATCTGCGCTGCCAACACCGGCCGATTAAGTTCGCCACATTGAAGATTGCGAACATCGGAATGAACATTATCCTGAATATCCTATACCTTATTATATTGCCGGCCATGCGTCTGAACCCGTTCGGAATATACGACGCCGACTTCCACTTGGACGTGGCTTGGGTGTTCTACATCAACTTCTTCTGCACCGTTTTCACCACCCTGCTGCTTTATAAGGAACTGCGCGGCATCGCCGGAGGCTTCGACCGCAAGGCGTGTATGCGTATGCTGGGTTACGCCTGGCCTATCTTTGTGATGGGAATGGCGGGGCAGTTGAACCAATGCGTGTCTCAAATACTCTTCCCCTACCTCTACGACGGAACGCCGCAGGAGGCAAGCGCGCAGCTCGGAATATACGGAGCGTGCATCAAGATAGCCATGATTATGGTGATGATTACGCAGGCTTTCCGCTTCGCCTACGAGCCGTTCGTATTCGGAAAGTCGAAGGACAGCGACAACCGGCAGACCTACGCGAGCGCAATGAAGTATTATATCATCTTCACGCTGCTGGCCTTCCTCGTCGTGATGGGCTATATCGACGTGCTGCGCCACATCATAGGCCCGAGCTACTGGCCCGGACTGAAGGTCGTTCCAATAGTAATGGCGGCGGAGATAATGTTCGGCGTGTTCTTCAACCTGTCGTTCTGGTATAAGCTGACCGACCGCACCATCTGGGGAGCGTGGTTCTCCGGCATCGGCTGCTTCATACTGATTGTCATCGATGTGGCTCTCATTCCGCGTTACAGTTATATGGCTTGCGCCTGGGCAGGATTCGCCGCGTATGGCATTTCTATGGTCATCAGCTACTTCGTGGGGCAGAAATACTATCCCATCAAGTACCCGTTGCGCGACATCGCCCTCTATACCGTGTTCGCAGGAGTGCTGTTTGCCATCATGACTTACGCCAACGGCAACCTCGCGACATGGGCGGCATTGAGCCTTAACACGGTGCTTATAATCCTCTTTACGGCCGTTATCGTGAAAAGAGACTTTCCATTGGGAAGTCTTCCGGTAGTGGGCAAATACTTTAGAAGATAATATTAAACAACAATTATAATATGAAGAAGATTTTCTTATTTATCGCCGGAGTGCTCTCCTCGTTCTCGGCAAGTGCCGACGAGGGTATGTGGACACTCTATGACTTGGATTCCGCAGTCTACAAACAGATGGTTGCGGAGGGTTTCATGATGCCTTACGACGGCCTGTATCATGGAGACAACCCACTGAAAGACGCGTGCGTAAACTTCAGCGGGTTCTGTTCGGGAGTGGTGGTGTCGCCCGACGGACTCGTATTCACCAACCACCATTGTGGCTTCGGGGCCATCAACAAGCACTCAACCGTGGAGCATGACTATATGCTCAACGGCTTCTATGCGAAGAGCTACGACGAGGAGCTGCCCAATGAGAATATGTTTGTGTCGTTCATGAAGGAGCAGAAGGACATCACCGAACGTGTGAACGCAATCACAAAGGACTGCGACAACAAGGCAGCGGAAATACGTATCGACTCGCTGGAGCGTGTGCTGAACGACTCTATAAAGAACATCGACAAGACGCTTCACATCACGGTACAGCCTTTCTACGAGGGCAACAAATACTATGCGACGACATATCAGGACTTCACCGACCTGCGTCTGGTGTTCACCGTGCCTAAGTCGATGGGCAAGTTCGGAGGCGAGACCGACAACTGGATGTGGCCGCGACAGACCTGCGACTTCTCGGTCTTCCGCATTTATGCCGACCCTAAGACCAACGGACCGGCAGCTTACTCAAAAGACAACGTACCTTACAAGCCGAAACGATGGGCAGAGGTGTCGCTACAGGGATACAAAGAGGGCGACTTCGCCATGACCATCGGATACCCGGGAAGCACAAACCGCTACCTCTCTTCATACGGAATAGGTGTGATGCGGAATATAGAGAACACCACACGTGTGCAGGTACGCGACATCAAGCTGGCCATAATGAAGAAATATATGGACGCGTCGGAGAAGGCGCGCATACAGTATGAGAGTGCGTATGCAAGCTGTGCCAACTACTGGAAGAACTCGATGGGTATGAACAAGTGCATCGACAGCATCGGCCTGATACGTCAGAAGCAGGAGTACGAGGCACGCATCCGTCAGTGGACAAAGGACAGCACCATCACCGACAAGCAGTATCTCGTTGACTTCGACGAACTGGAAAAACTCTACAACAAGGCCGGCGAACCGCTAAAAGCATCCAACTACTTCGGCGAATCGTTCTTCCGCACCAGCGAACTCATTAGCCGTTCGTTCCGCCTGAATCAGGGAATGGAGGTCAAGGGCGACAGCGCGAAACCGAAAAAGCAGTACGTTGAGTTCGACGACAACAGCGAGAAGTGGAACATGGAGCTTGACAAGGAGATGACGGCGGCAATGCTGAAGAACTATGCCGAGCACGTTCCAGCGGCTTATCTGCCCGACTTCTACAATGAGATAAAGGGCAAGTTCGGTGGCGACTACAACAAATATGTGGAGTATGTCTACAAGAAATCGAAGGTGATGAAGCCGGGCGCGAAGATTTACGTCAACGACAAGAACTATGCGAAAGACCCGGGTGTGGCTATCGGAATGGAGATGATGGCTCTTTATATGCAACTGAGAGATGTGCTGACGCCGCTCTATGACAGCATCGACGCGCAGGAGAAGAAGCTCTGTGCGGCCCGTGTGCGCATGGAGGAAGACCTGCCCCACTACTCCGATGCTAACTTCACGATGCGTCTGAGCTACGGTCAGGTGGGCGGATTCATGCTCGGTGGCAGTCCGTCGGGTTACTACACGACAGCCGAGAGCATCGTAGAGAAGATGAAGAAGGGCGACAAGATAGCCGATTACATCGCAGAACCGATAATGCAAGAGCTTCTTTCGGCGAAGGATTTCGGTCAGTATCAGGACAAGACAACGGGCAAGATGCAGCTCTGCTTCCTCACCAACAACGACATCACTGGCGGTAACAGCGGTTCGCCTATGTTCGACGGCAAGGGTCGTCTCATCGGCCTTGCGTTCGACGGCAACTGGGACAGCTTGGCAAGCGACATTCTCTTCGACCATCATCTGGCCCGCTGCATCGGCGTAGACATCCGTTACGTGCTCTACATGATGGACAAATGGGGACACGCCGACCGTCTGATAAAGGAGATTAATCCGCAGTAACACACACGGATTAGCATATAATAAATGCCGGGCAGGTGTCAGAAGACGCTTGTCCGGCATATTTTTAGAAGACTATTAGTCAATATATACGCCTAATTTTATGGGGATTGTGAAATGGATAGAGCAATTTGTTTCGGGAAAAGCCGAAAGCCAAGACATTAAAGTTATACAGGTCACCCCACCTCATACCCGTCAATCGTCCCGGTAGCCGATGAGAAGTTTATGCCTAAGCATATAATCTTACGCGGGTCGGCGGCATACGGTGCGACATAGCCCTTGTCCTTTATCTGTTGGAGGGCGTCTTTTGCACTGCCATTGTGCTTGAAGTCTATGATATAGATAAACTTCGGGGTCTCAATCACGCAGTCTATGCGTCCGCGACTGGTGTGACGCTCGGCAAGGACGCTGTATGGACTTATCAGATAAAGTATCAGGAAAAACGTGTACTGGAAATGACGCTCGCACTCCTTTTCATCGTTCTTGCGCCGGAACTCGTAGCCTATATTGGCAAGTTGTGCAGACATGAGTTCCATAAGACGCTCCACATCGCCGCTGCGCAGACTCATGGTCACTTCTCTTATCCACGTTGTCGGCTCTCTGTTTTCCTTGAAATAGTTGGCGGCAAGCACGTCAATGAAGCCTGAACGCACTTCCTCATTCGGGAAGTCGAGCATATATTGCCACATATCACTGTCGTAGTCCTTTATTGTGAGATAGCCGCTCTGGTAGATCATAGGCAGCGGCCTCTGAGTGTCTGCCTTATAGTTTACAAATTCCGACGCACTGTAATATTTCCCAATCATCTCGTTGATGTTCTCGTCGCAATGTTCAAGCAGACGCACAAGATAGGTAGGTGTGCCGGAGGCAAACCAGAAGTTTTCCATTTCATTTGTCCTGAAACAGTTGAGCAGACTGAAAGGATTATAAATATCGGTCATACGCTTGCCAAAATGATAGCCGTCATATCTCTTCTTCAGCTTCGCCACCATTTCTTCATAGCTCACTTTATTCTTGTCTGCAAGTTCATGTATTGACTCATCGAATACCGTGAGAAGCTCATCCTCGGTGATTCCGCATAAAGCCTCATACTCTGGGTCCATGCTTATGTCCTGCGGCTGGTTGAAACCGCTGAACACGCTTACCTGCGAGAACTTTGTTACTCCTGTGAGCAATACGAAGCGCAAATGGTCGTCGGCATCCTTGAAAACACCGTAGAAACCCTTCAGGACACCGCGGTTATGCTCTTCAAGTCTCACTTTCTCGCCGTCGGCATTGGTTACATATCGGTCAAATTCCATTACGTCGAGCAGTGGCTTGTCATACTCGTCAATCAAGACCACAGCCTGACGTCCCGTCTTCTCGTGGGCAGCACGTAGGACATTACGGAAGCGTATGGCGTAATCGTCAACAACAGATGTTACATTATATTGTTTTTCTGCCGTAACCACAAAATCCTCAATGTTCTGCTCCAAAGCACCTTTCTGTGTATAGTCGGATGTGGCAAACGAGAGAACGAACACAGGATGTTCCGCCCATTCCTTTTCAAGGGCATCAATTTTCAGTCCACGGAACAGTTCCCTCTTACCGAGGAAGTAGTTCTTCAGCGTTGAGACAAGAAGACTCTTTCCAAACCGCCGCGGGCGACTCAGAAAATATATCTTTCCTTCCGAGACGAGCTTGTATATTAAGTCTGTCTTGTCAATATAAACAAATCCTTTTTGGATTATATCTGCAAACGACTGTATTCCTATAGGGTACTTCATAATCGGTATATTTTTATTATGCATGACGAAGATTTATATAAAGCCTCTCCACACGTTGCAAAGATACGAATTAATTGCGACAAAATAAATAAAGTATTTTTATTTTGTAGAATGGCAAGACAGAGAATCAATACAGACGGGCAGATAGCGGAGGATACCCTTGCGCTGATGTAAAAGGCCGCTTACGCCTTTTTACAGATAATAAGCAAGCGTTTGTCTGTCCCCACGGTAGTCGCGAAGATATACGTGTCGCCACCGTCTTTTAGCTTTAACCGCTTGCGCAACTCGGCCACGCTGAGAGGAAAATTCCTCACCGTAATATTGGCACTGTCGATTCCCGACAGTGCCTTTTTTATTTCTTTTTTGTTCATCGACGATGTGGCGAGAATGCGGAAGCGGCGGCCGGGGAAGTCATCCACAGCCTCATCAGAAACAAACAGGTGGCTGTTGCGCCCCACAGCGCGCACTCCATAGCGTTCGCACAACTGGGAAAAACAGCCTGCTTTCATTATCGAGGCATTGGGTTCGTATAAGGCCCCCTCCAACTCCCCCAAGGGGGAGAGGCCTGACGAAGTCCCCAATGGAGAGGGAACCGACGGTGTGAAGGAAAACAAAGCCCCCTCCAACTCCCCCAAGGGGGAGAGGCCCAACTGGGTGATATTCCCATTATCTGGCGTTTTTTCATCTGGTTTCAAGATGCATCCCTCACCCTTAGGGGAGCGTCCTAACTGGATGTCTTTCTTTTTACTTATCCCTTTTTCACTTGTCTTCATTGGGCTTGGCTCTCCCCCTTGGGGGAGTTGGAGGGGGCTTAGATCCACGCAATGCACCGTCAGCGGCGCGTGGGTGTGTTTGGTCATCACCACGAGCATTTCCTTACACTCATTGCACACCGAAACGATATGCACCTCCGCAACGCAGTCAGGACAGACGGCATTCAGCGAGCGCACGGTCTCGTGCCAGTCGAGCATAGGTGAGAGCTTTACCATCACACGATCGGCCTTAGAAAGCAGTGTGGGGAGGAGGGAGAGGATATCGGGCGTGCAGTCGCTGATGGCGTATGTGCGGCCTCCATGGCTGTCGCGGCGCGCCGGGTCGAGATAAATCATCGCGGCATGGTCGATGGTTTGCAGATATTTCACGCAGTCGCCACACACCACTTCGGCATTATCGAGGCCCAACAGAGCAAAGTTCTTGCGCGCCACATCGCACAGATGAGGCTGCCGTTCCACATACACGGCACGCGAGAAACCACGCGAGAGGAAAGAGAAATCAACGCCGAAGCCGCCGGTGAGGTCTATGAAAGCCCCCTCCCACTCCCCCAAGGGGGAGGGTCCTAACAGGGTGCCATTCACATTATCTGGTGTCCTTTCATTTGATTTCAAAATGCATTCATTCCCATTACTTGGTGTTTTTTCATCTGATTTCAAAATGCATTCATTCCCATTACTTGGTGTTTTTTCATCTGGTTCCAAAATGCATCTCTCCCCCTTGGGGGAGGCGGAGGGGGCCTTATACCTCGCTGTTGCCTCGCTCGAACACTGTTCCATCGAAATATGCGGCGGATAAATAAGTCCATCCACGGCTGCCCAAGACGGCAATTTGCGCCTTGCTGCCTGCCAACCGGCTATCTGGTCGAGCGCAAAAGGCATATCGACATCGGGAAATTTTGCTGCCTGCAAAGCCAACCGGCGCACGTCCTCCTTTCTGTAAGTACTTATAAACTCGTCTGTTGTCATACCGCAAATATAGGCAAAATATGTGGAACCGGACACAAAAAAGGCCTTTTAATGTCGTAATTACCACATTAAAAGGCCACAATGGCATCTTTTTTTATGTACTATCAATTCATCGAACGCACATTATCATCCCTCCTTTTTATAAAACACTTTTCCGCACCTGTTGATATTCTCTATCAATTCTTCATTGGTGAGGTCTGCGAATATGCTTGTGTCAAAGTAATAAGGCAGATAGGAATAATACAGTTTGTCGTCCAACAGAGCGACATCACGAAAGGTCAGCTTACTACCTTTCAACGTAATATCCACATCAGAAGCCGGTTTATAGTCGCCTCTGGCACGGGAACCATAGATTATGGCTTCCTCTATCGCCGGTATCGACGCCAATATCTCGCGCAGCTCCTTTATATTTTGCTCACTGAATCCGTACATTGTCAATTCTCTGTCATAAACAAATCAGTATATACGCCAGGCATCAATGATGCCATCTTATGGCAAGTTGTATCCAGCGTGCCTTTTCCTCACCCATAACAAAATATAAGCAATTAATAATCTATGCCACAAAAATAAACAAAAACTCCGACATATTCCACTATCACGCATTAAAAATATTGTGGAGAAAGCTCTTTTCAAATAAAAAAAATCCCCCGATGCGCAATGTCATCGGGGGATAATACAATTATCGCGATAATATCAGTCTGCCAGTTTTGCCTTGATGAACTCACGGTTCAAACGGGCGATGTTGGCGATGGACTCGTTCTTAGGACAAACAGCCTCGCAGGCACGTGTGTTGGTGCAGTTGCCGAAGCCAAGCTCCTCCATCTTCATTACCATTGCCTTAGCGCGCTTAGCTGCCTCGGGACGGCCCTGCGGAAGCAATGCGAGCTGACTTACCTTAGAACTTACGAAGAGCATAGCTGAGCCGTTCTTGCAGGCTGCCACGCACGCGCCGCAACCGATGCAGGTAGCGCAGTCCATAGCCTCGTCGGCATCCTCCTTCGGTATGAGGATGGCGTTGGCGTCCTGAGCCTGTCCTGTGCGGATAGAGGTGTAGCCGCCGGCCTGGATAATCTTGTCGAACGCGCCGCGGTCAACCATACAGTCCTTGATTACCGGGAAACCGGCCGAACGCCACGGCTCAACTGTGATGACGTCGCCGTCGTTGAAGTGGCGCATATAGAGCTGACAGGTTGTCGCTCCGCGCTCAGTCTTTCCATGCGGCGTACCGTTTATATAGAGCGAACACATACCGCAGATACCCTCGCGGCAGTCATGGTCGAACACGAACGGCTCCTGTCCAGCCTCGATGAGTTCCTCGTTGAGGATGTCAAGCATCTCAAGGAAAGACGTATCGTCCGGTATGTTCTTCATCTCGTGTGTATCGAAGTGGCCCTTCTCTCTCGGACCGTTCTGCTTCCAATACTTTAATGTGAATGAAATATTTCTTGCCATGATATTTTAAAGCCTCACCCCCAACCCCTCCCCAAAAGGGAGGGGAGTGATTTGTCCTGCTATACCCGTTTTAGAAAGGGGTTGGTCATGAGGTCTTGTTTTTATGATTTATAAATTATTTAATATTCCCACGCCTTTGTCAGACTACCTTTAAGACATCAGCCGATAAAGACCGGATATCTTATTTGCAGGACATTGCCTGCCGTAGCTTTAAGGCTATCTACTCCCCTCCCTTTTGGGGAGGGGTTGGGGGTGAGGCTTAGTTTTTATAATTACGTGTCTGTACTTTTATAGCCTCATACTCGAGCGGTTCCTTGATGAGCTCCGGAGCCTTGTCGTCGGCACCCTGATACTCCCAGCAGCCAACGTAGAAGAAGTTCTCGTCGTCACGCTTGGCCTCGCCCTCTTCGGTCTGATGCTCCTCACGGAAGTGGCCGCCGCAGCTCTCCTCACGCTGTAAAGCGTCGTAAGCCACCAGCTCACCCATGATGATGAAGTCGCGGAGGTGGATAGCCTTGTCAAGCTCGATGTTCAATCCTTCCTTCTCTCCAGGTATGAAGAGGTTGGTGTTGAACTCCTTGCGGAGCTTCTTCAGCAGCTCGAGACCTTCCTCAAGACCCTTCTTGTTACGTCCCATACCTACGTGCTCCCACATGATATGACCCAGTTCCTTGTGGATAGAGTCTACGGAACGCTTACCCTTGATGTTCATCAGACGGTCGATTTCAGCCTCAACAGCCTTCTCGGCCTCCTCGAACTCAGGCAGGTCGGTAGACAGACGCGGCCAGATGCTCTGGTCTGCGAGGTAGTTCTGGATTGTGTATGGCAACACGAAGTAGCCGTCGGCCAGTCCCTGCATGAGCGCAGAAGCACCGAGACGGTTTGCACCGTGGTCAGAGAAGTTGCACTCGCCGATGGCAAACAGACCCGGAATGGTTGTCTGAAGCTCGTAGTCAACCCAGATACCGCCCATCGTATAGTGTACGGCCGGGAATATCATCATCGGGTTGTAGTACTTCACGCCGTTGATTTCGTTGGCCAGCTCACCCGGATTCACGTCGGTAATCTCCTCATACATATCGAAGAGGTTGCCGTAACGCTGCATAATCTGGTCGATTCCGAGACGGTTGATAGACTCGGAGAAGTCGAGGAACACAGCCAGACCGGTGTTGTTCACGCCGAAGCCGTGGTCGCAACGCTCCTTAGCCGCACGCGAAGCCACGTCACGAGGCACGAGGTTTCCGAATGCCGGATAGCGGCGCTCCAAGTAGTAGTCGCGGTCTTCCTCGGGAATATCGCTTCCCTTGATTTCGCCCTTCTGCAATTTCTTTGCGTCCTCAATCTTCTTCGGCACCCAGATACGGCCGTCGTTACGCAGCGACTCCGACATCAGAGTCAGTTTAGACTGCTTGTCGCCGTGCACCGGAATACAAGTCGGGTGAATCTGAACGTATGACGGGTTAGCGAAGTAAGCACCCTTACGGTAGCACTGAACGGCAGCCGTACAGTTACATCCCATAGCGTTGGTAGAGAGGAAGTAAGCGTTTCCGTAACCACCCGTAGCGATTACGACAGCATTGGCAGAGAAGCGCTCCAGTTCTCCTGTCACAAGGTTCTTTGCGATAATACCGCGTGCGCGGCCGTCAACGATTACAACATCCTCCATCTCGTAACGGGTGAAGAGCTTCACCTTGCCTGCATGAACCTGCGCGCTCAATGAAGAGTAAGCACCGAGCAGAAGCTGCTGGCCAGTCTGTCCCTTAGCATAGAAGGTACGAGACACCTGCGCGCCACCGAAAGAACGGTTTGCGAGCATACCGCCATACTCACGTGCGAAAGGCACGCCCTGTGCCACACACTGGTCGATGATATTGTTTGACACCTCGGCAAGGCGGTAAACGTTTGCCTCACGGGCACGATAGTCGCCACCCTTCACAGTGTCGTAGAACAGACGATAAACAGAGTCGCCGTCGTTCTGATAGTTCTTGGCAGCGTTGATACCACCCTGAGCCGCGATAGAGTGAGCGCGACGCGGAGAGTCCTGAATGCAGAAGTTCAGCACATTGAAGCCCATCTCGCCGAGACTGGCAGCGGCACTCGCACCGGCGAGACCCGTACCCACGACGATAACATCCAGCTTCAACTTGTTCTTTGGGTTCACCAGACGCTGGTGAGCTTTATAATTGGTCCATTTCTCAGCCACCGGTCCTTCCGGTATTCTGGAATTTAATGTCTTAGTCATATTCTTAATTATGAATTTTGAATTATGAATTTTGAATTAGCAGCATCCGGTGCAAAGGCTCGGAGCAATGCCGAAAGCGAATGCCAGCACAACAACGAGGAAGCCGAGCATCAGCAGGGTTGTGTAGACCAGGCCGATGGTCTTCCAACGGCAGAACCATGTCTTGCCGTTCCAGCCCAATGTGTGCATGGCGCTCCAGAAGCCATGAGAGAGGTGGAACCACAGAGCAGCCAGCCAAACGATGTAGAGTACAACATAGACCGGGCAACTGAATGTCTCCTGAATGTAGCCGAAACCGTTGGCAGGATCGCCCAGCGGATCAGCGAAATGGAACAGTTCGGCAGCCATCATGTTCCACCAGAAGTTGAAGAAGTGGAGAGCCAAGCCCAGCACTACTATCAGTCCCAGCACGAGCATATTCTGCGATGCCCACTCAACCTTCGCCGGCTTGTCCGTAACGGCATAGCGCTCGCTACCGCGCGCATTGCGGTTCTGCGCCGTAAGGATGAAGGCGTAGACAATGTGAATGACCGCCAGCGCTGCCAAGCCTAAGGTGGCAGCGACGGCATACCAGTTTGCACCCAACAGCTCGCAAATCATGTTGTAAGCCTCCGCAGAGAAGAGAGCCGCCACATTCATGCAACAGTGGAATGTCAAGAACAGGATAAGCGCAATGCCGGTTACAGACATTACTACTTTCCTACCGATAGATGAATTGATTAACCACATAAATGATTGAAATTAAATTATTTAATGTTAGAATTATCCTCCTGCACGCCGCAGTAATAAAAAGCCGAAACACTCATCCCGGAATGGCAGCCCGTTGACGGAACGCCCCGAAAGCGACATGGATGAGAACATACCGACTTGCGTCTTGTACAGTCTTCTGCAATCGTCTTCTTTTTTTCCCAAATGAGTAATAAATCCTTTGAAGTAGGTACGTACCCCCTCCTTTAGACTGCAAAAATAATATAAATTAATGATAGAACAAAAAGTTTAATCAAAAATCTAACGGCACCATGCCAGTACTAAGCCCAAAATACTCCAGTACTAAGCCCGGAATACTCGAGTACTAAGCCCGA
>ULVC01067614.1_pt1 | contig 19562 bp, 17 predicted proteins | sample 1958821 | NCBI WGS metagenome assembly ULVC01 (sample SAMEA4835769, study PRJEB28245) | human gut metagenome | biome: gut microbiome; material: fecal sample | place: Denmark | collected 2008 | reverse complement strand
GGAGCCAGTCTGGCGGTACCGCGCCTTGTTTCTGCTTCGATGAGAAACACGTGCGTCTGAGCCGGGTTCTCGTTCCCGGCGACGTCATAAAAGTTGAGTGTGCGTCGGGCGAAGAGGTTGGAGTAGACTTCATCGAGACCGAGGTGGTGGCCGAGGCACTCGACCCCAACGATGACAACGATGAGGGAAGACCGGTTTTTGATGTTACGTCATACGGCGCAAGCACATCGGCTGCCGATAACGTGGATGCGTTCAACAGGGCTGTGGCTGCGGCAAGAGCGGCAGGCGGAGGTATCGTCTTTATCCCGGAAGGTACATGGAAGTTGGGGCAGATGTGGAGCATCGCCGGCAAGAATATCAAGATTATGGGCGCGGGTATATGGCATACGAATCTGCAATTTACGGGATTCGGGCAATATGGTGGCGGCATCTCGGGTGGAAATCCGAGCAACGGCCCTTTCAAGTCTAACGAGATGGACAACATTGAGTTCTGCCATATGTATATAAACTCCAATCTTGCCGACCGTCATGGCGAGAATGCGGTCTACAAATGCTTCATGGACATCTGGTGTGGCGGCTCGGTGATACATGACGTATGGGAAGAACATTTTGAATGCGGCCTATGGTTTGGCGACTATAATTCGACGCCCAGACGCTGTTCCGACGGTGTGCGTGTGGTGAACTGCCGTTTGCGCAACAACTATGCCGACGGTGTTAACTTCTGTCAGGGTACGTCTAACGCAGCTGTATTCAACTGTTCGGTGCGCAACAATGGCGATGACGGACTGGCTTGCTGGAACAACACCGATAACGTGAAGGACGAATCGGGCAACGTCTTCGCCTACAACACCATCGACTTCGTATGGCGCGCGGGCGGCGTGGCCATATACGGCGGTAAGAACCAAAAGGTTTACAACAACTATATATGTGATATGTTCATGGCATCGGGTATACACCTGAACACGTCTTTCCCCGGTCCGGGCTTCGCAACGACATCTGCCGAGGAACCAATATTGGTGGAGAACAACTATCTCGTGCGTTGCGGCACGCCGTGGGAGTGCTGGGGACGCGACTATGCGGCCATCGACCTCGAGGGTAATGTGAAGAACGTTGTGTTCAGAAACAACTACGTTTATGAGTCGCCAGCCGAGATTGTACGCATCAAGAACGCCATGACGGGCATCGTCTTCGACGGTCTCTACTGCAACGGGGCTGGTCTCTGCAAGCAGACTGTGAACTACAGCGCGAGTGATCACAGCGTCGGCGCAGGTAATTTAGAGACTAACGACGGTATTTCATGGAACAAGTTCCTCATCACCCGCGGTTCCGTACCTGCTGCAACGGTGGGCAACACGCTGAACCAATATGCCTCTTGGCCGTTCTGGAACGCGGCACCCACAAACTGGGAGTGGACAGACGAGGAATATGACACGCCTCCTTATCCCGACGCAATGGACATAGAACCTGCCGAAGACCCGTTTGAGACGCTCACCGACTACGATGTAGTGCTGACTGGAATAGACTGGCTGACAAATAAAAACAAGCATAACATTTATTCCGGTGATGAGGTGTCGTTCCGTGTGCGCATCGACAATAAGGGTGCGAACGACATACCGGAGAACGCCAAGTTCAGCGTGACAGTAACCGTAGACGAGAATTCTAAATACTCAATCAGCGTGAAAGGCGGTCTGAAGGCCGGGGCGTCCAAGACGCTGGAATTCAACGGCACATGGCTCGCTGAGACGGGAAAACACACTTTCAAGGCTCTGATTGACCCGACGGGCAAAATGAAACACGAGACCAACCGCGACAACAACAGCCGTGAGAAGCGTGTCAATGTAGAGGTGGCAGATCCTAATGAGGGACAGACTGAGATTGTAACATCACCCGGAACGGACATGGCTGTGCTGAAAGTGTGGTTCGAGAAGGGCGATGGCGACAAGGAGACGATAAACGTGGGCGATGAGCTTGTACCCCATGTGCTGGTTGCCAACCTCGGAACAAATACCGTGACGCTGAGGCCAAACAATGGTGTGCAGTGGCAGATTGACGGTTTCGACTACGGTACAGGCTCTATTGTGTGGTGCGATGCGGTGACTACGATAGAGTCGGGAAAGACTGCCGTGCTGACACCGACAGGCGGAGGCGGAATGGGTGCGAAGAAATGGACTGACAAATGGACGTGGATAGTAACATCGGGAGAACACACTCTCACCGCATGGCTTGACGGAATACACAACAACGGCGACAACAACGAGGCCAACGACAGACTCACCGTGAATCTTACTTATCCGAAGGCGCGTCCTGAATACTTCCCCGAGCCAGACAAGGCGGACAATCTCGTGACCGGAGGACTCATCCCCTATGAGGACGATGAGGTGACGGGCATCAGCCAAGTCCATGCAAGCAACGTCAAGAATGCATCCGGCGCGTGGTTCACGCTCTCTGGAATGCGTCTCAATTCCGTGCCTGTAAAGTCGGGCATATACATACACAACGGACGGAAAGTAATAAGATAATATTTTATTATTGCTGGCCGGTAAAATGGATATCTTTGCTTATAGTACGTTTTTTCTTAAATACAAAGGTAACCAAAAGGGCTGAGACTTCATTAGAAGTGTCAGCCCTGATTTGTAGTGAACTTAAAAAAATATCGGACAGCAGTAATTGATAATTAAAAATATTGGGTACATTTGCATTTGAAATAAGGAAAGATGTCTAAGGATAAAGGTTTATGACACATACAGAGGAGCAACAGAAGAAGGACGAGATGTATATGCAACGCGCGCTGGACGAGGCGAGGCAGGCTTTCGACGAGGGGGAGATTCCCATTGGGGCGGTAGTGGTGTGCCGGGATAGAATCATTGCGCGGACCCATAACCTCACGGAGACGTTATGCGACGTAACTGCTCATGCGGAGATGCAGGCGATAACGGCAGCGGCAAATACGCTCGGAGGGAAATATCTGACCGATTGCACGCTTTATGTTACCGTGGAGCCGTGTCCGATGTGTGCCGGGGCGATTGGCTGGGCGCAGATTCCGCGCATCGTTTATGGTGCGCCGGACGAGAAAAGGGGGTACAGGCTGATTGCGCCAAAGGCTTTCCACCCGAAGGCCACGGTCGTGGCAGGGGTGCTTGAGGATGAGTGCAGGGAAATAATGCAGAGCTTTTTTAAGGGGAGAAGATAGCTCCTCTATAATCCCTCCGAGGTGGGAAGAATCAGCTTGGAGATTATTTAGAGGGTTAAAGATTAATATTTGGCGTATTTGCTAATAGAGTATTCCTCAATCTTCAAACCTCAAATAACTGATAATACTCTCCCCCTTGGGGGAGTTGGAGGGGGCTTTTAGAACTCCACCTCACGGCTGCCATCACCCATTTCTGTGATTGTTACCTTCACGGCATCATCGGGAAGGATTTCATCTATCAGCTCGGGCCACTCAAGGAAGCATAACGAATCGCTGTAAAAATAATCCTCATAGCCCATGTCATACACTTCATCGAGTTTCTTTATACGGTAGAAATCGAAGTGATAGATGGGGTCGCCGTCGCCGGAAGTGTACTCGTTGACTAACGCGAACGTCGGGGAGGTTATGACATCCTCCACTCCAAGCACCTCGCAAATGGCCTTAATAAATGTGGTCTTGCCGGCTCCCATCTTGCCATAAAACGCGAAAACATTGCCATTGCCTTTGTTTTCTACGAACAAGCGGGCTGCCTCGTGCAGCTTTTCGGGGCTTTCTATCTTTATCTTCATTATCTTATTTCCTTCTTCTTTATTGTTATTAGATTCTAAACCATACCTTTCTGCGAACGTGAGAACATTCTATCCCCGGTCTCTTCGACGCAGGGTGATAAGCGGAACGATCATTTCCTCCATCGAGATACCCCCGTGCTGGAACGTGTCCTTGTAGTAGCTCACGTAGTAATTATAATTGTTGGGGTATGCGAAAAAGGCGTCGCCGGTGGCAAAGACATAAGACGTGCTCAGGTTGGGCGACGGCAGTTGCGCCTTTGCCGGTTCTTTTATCACGAATATCTCCTTGTCGTTATAACTCAGATTCTTGCCGAGCTTATAACGCAGGTTGGTGTTTGTATTGCGGTCGCCGATGATTTTCACCGGTCGGGTGGCGCGTATCGAGCCGTGGTCAGTTGTTATCAGCACCGTGCAGTCGGTCTGAGAAAGCATTCTGAACAGTTCGAAAAGCACGGAATGACGGAACCAACTGAGCGTGATTGACCGGTATGCGCTCTCGTTGTTGGCGAGTTCGCGCACCATCTTCATCTCCGTGCGGGCGTGCGACAGCATATCGATGAAGTTGACGACAACCACATTTAGGTCGTTCTGCTTCAGGTTGTTGAACTGCTGCATGAACTTCTCGGCCGCACCGGAGTCGTTGATTTTCGTGTATGAATATTTATCGTGGCGGCGGAAACGCTCTATCTGTGTGCCGATAAGTGGTCCTTCGTTCAGGTTCTTGCCCTCTTCCTCGTCCTCATCCACCCACAAATCGGGGAACATCCGGGCTATCTGCAAAGGCATCAGTCCGCTGAAGATGGCGTTGCGGGCATACTGCGTGGCGGTAGGGAGGATGCTCATATAGAGGCTTTCCTCTATGTCGAACATATCGCCAATCTCTTGCGAGAGTACTTTCCATTGGTCGTAGCGGAAGTTGTCGATAACGATGAGGAAGACTTTCTCGCCGTTATCGAGCATCGGGAAGACCTTGCTCTTGAATATATCCGTTGACATTGTGGGCACATCGCCTTTGTTCTGATTGCCGGAAGGTGTGGATTTGGCCTCTATCCAGTTCATGTAGTTCTTCTTGATGAACTTTGCGAAGCCTCCGTTGGCGTCCTCCTTCTGCATCTTCAGCATCTCCGTCATGCTGCTGTCAGTACTCGTCAGTTCCAGTTCCCAGTGGGTCAGGCGTTTGTAGATGCCCACCCAGTCATCGAAAGTGCGGCAGTCCTGTATCTGCATCGAGATTTCCATGAAATCCTGCTGATAGCCCGTCTGCGTTACTTCCGTAACGATTTCCTTGCGATGGATGTTCTTTTTGAGAGTCAAGAGAATCTGATTCGGGTTTACGGGCTTTATCAGATAGTCGGCAATCTTCGAGCCGATGGCCTGGTCCATGATGTTTTCTTCCTCGCTTTTCGTTACCATTACGATTGGCGTGGCAGGCTGAATTTCCTTTATCCTCTGCAAGGTCTCCAGCCCGCTGAGGCCCGGCATCTGCTCGTCGAGCAGCACTAAGTCGAACGTCTGTTGGCTGCATTGGTCTATGGCGTCGCTTCCGTTGCTCACGGTTATAACCTCATAACCTTTCTTCTCAAGGAAAATAATGTGTGCCTTGAGGAGTTCTATCTCGTCATCTACCCAAAGTAATAGTCCGTTGCTCATATCTCTTAAAATCCGTCAAGTTCATAATACTCGTCCTCGATATCGAAATTCTGAGGTTGAGTCTTGGTGTTATTGTTCTGTGGAACGCCTGTTTCGTCATCATTAAAGATGAAAACGTCTTCCTCTATTGCCGGAGTTATTGGCTCGACATGTTTATTCGGTGTCTCGACAGGCTTGTCATGCGGTGCTTCGGCAGTTTTTTTAGGCGTTTCGACAGGCTCTTTAGGAGCTTCGTTCGGCTTGCCCTGCTGTGCGTCGACAGGCTCTTGAGGCGTTTCAACTGGTGTCTGTGGCGTTTCAATAACCGTCGTTTGCGGCTCGGCCGGTGTCCTTTCCTCTGCCGGAACTGCTATGTCGTCATTCGGAATAATGATAGTCTCATTATTAGGAACAGCTGTTTCTTCTGCCGGAACAGCGATGTCGTCATTCGGAATAACGGTTTCATCATTTGGAACGGTTGTCGGAGAAGCCGGCGCTTCATCTTCTGAAGGAATCTCGAATCCTGTATCAACAGGCGTTCCGCCCTCCATCATGTCGTCAATATCGTCCTGTGTCGGTGCTTTGCTCGATATCTCCTCTTCCAAATCGCGCTCGCGCGGAGTGGCAACCTCGGCCGGTTCGGACAACAGATAGCGCTTGCTGACCGTCAATGGGGCGAAATGTTTCGCGTAGAAGTCCTCGTAATCCTTATAACTATAATATGTCTCGAGCAGCTTCTGGTTCTTGTCGCTGATGATTACGGCCTTCGCCTTTGCGGAAAGTTGCGCCAGCGTCTTCGTATCGTACATCTCGCGGGCATACTGATAGGCCTCGTCGAAGCTGCGGAAACCGCTGAGTTGCATCTGATGGAGACCGTCGAGGTCGGCTATTTCTATGTCGAAGTTGCGCACAACGAAGTGGGTAAAGTTAAACTTCGCCATCTCGAAGAGCAGCTTATTCTCGTCGACCGAGTCGGGACTATATACCAAAAGGAACTTGAAATCGGCCAGACGGTCGGGCGAGAATGCCTCCCGCTTGGTTGTATCGTTGTCGTTAAGCACTACGTTTCGCCTTGTCCACACGTCGCCGAGACTGAAGCGGCCGCCCCGCAAGCGCCGCCCTGCGTTCACACCGTTGATTATCATGCCGGCCATCTCACTGATTCGGCTCTGCGGATACTTCTCCACCACGGTCTTCATATCGGCAAGACAGCCCTCGGCATCGCCATTATTGAGTTTGTTCAGACCTCCGATAAACAGGAACTTGTCGCGGTTGGCACCCAACGGGAACCGGGTTTCGGACACACGGACATTGCCTGCCACTTCATTATAGCGGTCTTTCTTGAACGCTTCGTATGTAGCTGTGTAGATAGAGTCTTCGATATGCGTGCCAAAACGGGAGTTCTCCTTGAAGTAAGGGTCGGACAACAGCGCCGTCCACTTGCTCTCAGGAAACTTATTCTTAAGCATATCGATGTATGATTCGGCCGTCTGCGGCCTGTTAAGTCGTGAATATAACAGATAAAGATGATAGTAGACATCATCCATATTCTCGTAGTCGGGATAGTTGTCGGCAAGTCGGCGCAGGTTCTTCTCGCCCAAAGGAAGGTTATCCAACTTGTCTTTGAAAATCACACCGGCATGATGCAAGCCGTCGGTTATGATGTTGTTGCTCTCCGCTATCTGCTCTGGAGTGAACGGAATCTGCTTCAAATAGTATTCGCGTTTGTGAGGATCGTTCTGTACACTGTCCGCAATCTGGGCCAAAGAGTCCTGCAACTGCTCGGCAGCGAAAATGGAATCGCGCTGTTCATCGGTCAGTTCCTCGGCATCGGAAGTAGAACCCACCGTTCCAACAACGGTCTTATTGATTCGCTGCCAGTCGTCGATGTTCTCGCGTTTGCCCCACTGTCGTTGGAAAGTTGTCTTACCCTGATTCACCGCCATTTGGTTATAAAAGTACCAAAGTCCCTTTTCCTGCTGATTGCCGGTGGGTGTTGTCGGTGTGTTATTGATGTTTCCGCCGTTCTGCGACTGTGCTTTCTCGGCCTCGGCTTGTGCCTGCAACTTCCTTTCCTCCCGTTCTTTCTTCTTCAATGCGTCGATAACGCGGTCGATAGCCTTGTTGCGTTCCTCCTCCGGCATGGCCGCGAGAGCCTGCAACGAGTCCTGCAAATAAACCGCATCGGTATATGGCACCAACTCGTCGAGTACCTTTGAGCGGTCTGAAAGTTGCTTGTAGTCCTTACGCTCCTTATCCAATAAACCGATGGCCTCACCGTAACAGCGTTTCGCATCGCCGTATTTCTCCTTCGCCCAATACAGGTCTCCGAGATGCAAAAGCAGCACACCCTTCTCTATTCCGCTGCGTGTCGCCTTCTCGTTGCCTTTCTCGTATGCCTCGATAGCCTTCGTCGTGTCTTTCTCCGCAAGGTAGATGTTGCCCATAGCGTAGTACACTTGGTCGAGGTATTCCTTGTTGTTGTCCGACGCCGCCATTCGTTTCAGACGGCCGACCATCTGCTTCGACCTTCCCGTTGCCATCACCTCTGTCATCGAGATTCGTGCGTTGAACTCCAGTTCGTAAGGAGGATTCTGCCTGATTACGTGCTTGAAAGCCTTGTAAGCCTCGGTTTTATTGCCCACAGCGGCCTGTAACTGCCCCATCAGATACCACTCGCGGGCACGCTGCTTGCGCCTCATCTCGTGCTTGATGACCTTGCGCAAGTAAGGGATAGCCTTGTCGAATTCACCCGTATGGATATAGTAGTCGGCGTAAGTGTAGTCCCATTCTTTCACAGCCCGCCAATGGAGGGAGTCGCGCTGCATATTGCGTATCACGTCTTCGGCATCATACAGCCAGCCTTCCTCCACGTAGCACTTCGCCAACCACGCGCGGGCTTTGCCGTAGATAGCGGGTTGTGTGCTGTAAAGACGACTCATATAGGAGAATGTGGCGGCAGCCTCGTCGAACGCGCCCTTATGGAATTGCGACCTGCCCATGAGCATCCACGCCTTCCAAAGGAACGGGTTATATTCGCGGCGGCTCAGCCATTCAATGTCCTTCTCGGTCTTCTTGCGGCTCTTTGTCCACTCCGGCCGTTTCTTGATGCTGTGCTTATGAATTGCCTTTTGCGACTTCTCTATGGCACGGTCGAAGTTGGCCTTGCCCAGTTCGCGGCTTGCCTTGTTGCCAACCGTGTAGAGGGGGATAAGCTCGGTGAAGTTATCCTTGTTGCCGTTTTCCTTTTCCAGACTTCCGTCTATGTAAGCCTGCGAGCCATTAAAATATGTGTTGTAGTTTGCGTTGAAGGAATGCCACCAACGACTTTGGGTCGTATTTTTCTGAGTAGAACATCCCACGGTTACCATAATCAAGGCAACCAAAAGGATGGGGATAATATGTCTGTATCTACGGAAACTCACTATTAATAAACCGAAAAATGCCTGTTTTATTGTCTTAACCGCCTATCAGCATGATAAGCTCGTCGCGAATCTGATTGGGAACATTTATCTCGCGCAAGATAAGGCTGCGGTTCCAGCCGGCCACCTCGTCCTGACGCATACTGTAAAGCACCTCGCGAAATTGCTCGGCCTCATCGTCTGTATAGTCATCGGCCGCACGGCCGCGAAACGCGTCCAGCTCTTCATCATCGAAATACTCAATCTCTTTCGTCGCCGCCTCCATCATGCAGACCTGCTCGCACTTCGGGTCGTTGCCGTCGCACGAGGAGCAATCGCCCGAAGCGACAACAATATTATCGTCGCCACTACCACGCGAGAAGAGCGCAACAACCACTCCTAACACGACAATCGCGGCTACACATATTATTATTATAGTCATAATACCGGTGTATTCTTTATCATCCTACTGCATGAAAACGCCCATAACATCATTCCTCTGTAATCTCGAAGCCGGCCTTGCGCAGGTCGTCCCAATAGTTGGGATATGACTTGCTCACCACCTCGGGATTGTTTATCCGTATGCAGCCTAATGTTATGGCAAGCGGAGCGAACGACATAGCCATACGATGGTCCTCGTATGTGTCGATGGACGGATTATCTTCGGCCTCGCAGCGCTCACCGTCCCACTCCAATTCGCAGTCGTTCACGTCGCGGAGGACATAGCCCAACTTGCGCATCTCGGTTTTCAGTGCCTCTATCCGGTCGGTTTCCTTAATCTTCAACGATGCCAAGCCCGTGAAATGAAATGGTATACCGAGCGCACAACAAGTAACGACAAAGGTCTGGGCGAGGTCGGGCTGATTGATGAAATCATAGTCCATGCGCGTCAACGCACTGAAATGGCGGGTCAGCGCCACCTTAGTGTCCTGTCCGTGATCGCCATTCTTGAATGCAGTCTTCACTCCGAGCAGACTGTAAAGGTATCTCACCACCGAATCGCCCTGACGTGAAGCATCGCGCAGACCAGGCAGAACGATACCGTTCTCCTTGTCCTCCGACAGCGCAAGCATCTCATACCAATAGGAAGATGCGCTCCAGTCGTTCTCCACCACATATTCGCGGTCGTCATACCGCTGCGGCTTCACACTGATAGTGTCAACCGACGACCATTCAATCTTGCATCCGAACTCATGCATCACGTGCAGCGTGAGGTCGATATACGGGCGCGAGATGATGTCGCCTGTAAGGCGCAGCTCAAGACCGTTGCGCAAGGCAGGGCCGATCATGAGCAGCGCCGAGATGTATTGTGAACTGATATTGCCCGGCACCTCAAGCGTTCCGCCCTCTAATTGCTTTCCTCTGATACGCAACGGCGGATAACCCTGTTCGCCCACATATTCGATATCGGCACCCAGGCGGCGCAAAGCGTCCACCAGCACACCGATGGGGCGATGCTTCATTCGTTCCGTTCCCGTTATCACGTGCTCTCCCTCGGTAACACTCAGATATGCCGACATGAAGCGCATGGCCGTGCCTGCCGCCTTAATATCTATCACTTCGGGCATATCCCGCAGCGCGTTTATCATCACTTGCGTGTCGTCGCAGTCGGATAGATTGTGCAGCGTGGAGTTGCCCCCCGACAAGGAGTGAATCACAAGAACCCGGTTGCTGATACTTTTCGATGCCGGCAGATTTATCTCTGCTTTTATCCTGTTTGGTGCTTTTACTATATATTGCATATTGTCGATTCTGTATTATTGGGTTGCGCGGTTGTTTAGTCTTCGCGCGGACATATATATTATATGTGCAAAAGTAGCAAATATAATCGGTAAAGACGAAAAAGATGTTTGAAAATTTGCAATTCTCATAATAAGTCAGTACTTTTGCAGTCGCAAATACGGATACGCTGAGAATCTTTCTGTCATTCGTTTTGCGTTTAATATCTATCGGGATGTAGCGCAGTTGGTTAGCGCACGCGTCTGGGGGGCGTGAGGTCGCTGGTTCAAGTCCAGTCATCCCGACCATATAAAGAGCAAAAGAAAAGCCGGTTTCCATGTGGAAATCGGCTTTTCTTTTGCCCCCTTATCCTCCGGTGGGGGAATGGCCTGACGGGAATGAAGGCACAGTACTGGAGTAATTTGGCTTTAGTATTCGAGTAATTCGGGCCAAGTATTCGAGTAATTCGGGCCAAGTACTCGAGTAATTTGGGCCAAGTACTCGAGTAATTTGGGCGTGATTACTCAAGTATTTTGGCTTTAGTACTGGAGTAATTTGGGCTTTAGTACTATGCCGTTTCGGGCTCTTCTTCTTACCTCTTACCTCTAACTCCTTACCTCTTACCTCTAACTCCTTACCTCTTACCTCTTTATAAGATTACGGATTAAGCCTTTTGAAAGCCTCGGGAAGATACTCTATGATGTCGCCGGCGGTGAGACTCTCCTTGCCAAGAGCCTCGGCGGCAAAATCTCCGGCCAATCCGTGAAGATACATACCCACGATGCAGGCATCAGTCTGGTTATATCCTCGAGCCAAAAGTCCGGTGATGATACCCGTAAGTACGTCACCACTGCCCGCGGTAGCCATACCGCTGTTGCCAGTGCTGTTGAATATTACGCGACCGTTGGGCAGGCAAAGCACCGAGTAATGGCCTTTCAGAATGATGTAACCTTGCAGATGCTGAGCCAGTTCACGGGCACTATGCAGGCGTTCATAGTCGCCGTTGCTGGCCATTCCGTTCAATCGCTCAAACTCGCGAGGGTGCGGTGTCATGATAATACCTTTGGGCAACTGCTGAATCCAGGCCCGGTGGTTTGCCAGAATGTTAATGGCATCGGCATCGACAACTACCGGACATTGCGAACGACGCAACTGCGAGATAAGCGCGATGGCCGTATTCTCGTGTGTTCCGAGCCCCGGACCTATACCTACGGAATCGAAGTCCTCAACGTCGACAGCCTCGGAGAAATACGTTTCCTCATGATCCATCTGCATGACGGCCTCCGGAACGGAAATCTGCATGATGTTATAGTTCTTGCGCGGAGTATGAACAACGACCTTGCCAACACCCGAACGCAGACAGGCGCGTGTGGCGAGAACCGACGCTCCGGCCATTCCGTAGCTTCCGGCGATGATGAGTGCATTGCCCATCGTACCCTTATGCACGAAATCTCCACGTGAACGCATACGGCACCGCACATCGTCTTCTTCGAGAATGGAATATTGCACCTCGGTCTTCTGTATGAACTCGTGGCTTAATCCGATGTCCAGCACCTGCATCTCACCAAGATATTGCTGGTTGTCGGCAAACATAAACGAGAGCTTTTTCTGCTGCAACGTCAGTGTAACGTCGGCACGTATGATGTTTGCACTGACATTATAGGTGTTGTCTTCGGTCATAAGTCCGGACGGAACGTCTATGCTCACGACCTCGGCCGATGACTGGTTGATGTATTTCACGAGCGAGGAGAAGCCTCCGGCAAGCGGCTTGTTCAGTCCCGAACCGAAGAGTCCGTCTACGACAAGAGTCGACTCGCCGAGTTCCGGCGGGTCAAACTGCATCGTGACTTCGGTGAAGCACTTCATGCGTTTACAATCCATTATGCGCTTGCGGTTTGTCTTGCAGTCATCAGAGAGACGATTGCCGATATTAAAGAGAAAAGCCTCGACATTGTACCCCTGTTCGGCGAGCATCCTTGCAACGGCAAGGGCATCGCCTCCGTTATTGCCAGGACCGGCAAAAACCACTACTTCGTAGCCCTTACCCCATCGTTCGGTAACGGCTTGCGTTATGGCTTTTGCGGCTCTTTCCATCAATTCGATAGAACTAATCGGCTCATGTTCTATCGTAAACTTGTCCAATTCGCGTATCTGAGTGCTCGTAAATATCTTCATATCAAGGGCAAATTTACAGTAAATCACACATAATACAAAATAAAATGCGCCTTTTTTGACAATTTGAACCAAAAACTTCTGCCTGCACGAACAATTATTAATGTCATATCAAAGAAATGCCAAATAAATATCAGTTGACGTTTATGGTTTGATATATTTTTATTAATTTTGCGCCAAAATAAAAACATTTAGCTATGAGTAATATTCAAATCAATGGCAAAACGTTCGTGCCCTCGATTCCCGAGGCAGAGATTCTGAAGCGTGTGAAAGCTGTGGCCGACCGCATAAATAAAGACATGGCCGGCAAGAATCCGCTGCTTTTAGCTGTGCTCAACGGCTCATTCATCTTTGCAGCCGACTTGATGAGAATGATAACCATACCTTGCGAGATTTCATTCGTGAAACTGGCTTCGTATCAGGGAACTACCTCGACGGGCAAAATTAAGGAAGTGTTCGGCATCAACGAGGACCTGACAAACCGCACGGTGATTATCGTGGAGGATATAATAGAGTCGGGACTGACGATGAAGCGCATGATTGAGTCGCTCGGAACACGCAATCCTGAGTCGATACATATCTGTACGCTACTGCTGAAACCGGACTGCCTGAAGGTGGATTTGGATATAGAATATGCTGCGATGGAGATTCCAAATGACTTCATCCTGGGCTACGGACTCGACTATAATCAGCAAGGACGAAACTTGCGGGATATATATACAATAGTTGACGAGTAAGCGGGTAGACAAGTTGCTTGCTTGGGTTGACGAGTGATTATGAGGCGAGTAGGCTTTATAAAGAAAGGTAATTTTATTATATATAAAAAGGATAATGAAGAATATAGTAATTTTCGGTGCCCCGGGTTCAGGCAAGGGCACACAGAGCAATCTGATGATTGAGAAGTATGGCTTTGAGCATATCTCGACAGGTGACGTGCTTCGCAACGAAATCAAGAATGGAACAGAATTGGGACAAACTGCTAAAAAGTATATCGATCAGGGGCAGCTCATCCCGGACGAGTTGATGGTTGACATCCTCGCGAGCGTCTACGACAGCTTCGGCAAAGAGCATAAGGGTGTTATCTTCGACGGATTCCCACGCACCATACCGCAGGCTGAGGCTCTGAAGAAGATGCTCGATGAGCGTGGCCACAAGATTGCTGCAATGATTGAGCTTGATGTTCCCGACGAGGTTCTCATGGAGCGACTTATCAAGCGCGGTCTCGAAAGCGGTCGTTCAGACGACAACGAGGAGACCATCAAGAAACGTCTCGGCGTTTACTATAACCAGACAAGTCCGCTGATAGACTGGTATAAGGGTGAGGGCATCCACCATCACGTGAACGGCTACGGCGAGCTCGACACCATCTTCGCCGACATCTGTACGGTTATCGACGCGCTTTAAGCATTCGTTTGCGGAGCAAAACCATAGCGGGCGCAATCCAACGGGATTGTCCTTGCATAAGATTTTCGCGAAAATTTTGTCTGAAAGAGACTCTTTTAGAAGAAATTTTCGCGATTTTTTTTTATGGCTTTGCCAGCCTCTCTTTATCAAGGCATTACAGTTGTCTTACGAAATGGCTCTTCTTGTGTTTCCGTTACCTTTCTGTCAATGCTTCCTGTCAAATTAGTGTGTAAAATCACAGACGAAGACGGTACAGATACTGATGTTTCTAATTTTACATACACGTTTAACCCCGACCACTCCGTCGATATCATTAATGTGACTGATGGATATGGTAGCACCTATAATTTCAAATATGTTTATTACAAAAAGTAAATGAGCATTTGCTGATAAAAAGAGGCTGTATTAAAATAGAAATGAGTCCCGAAAGTTAGATAAAAACTTTCGGGACTCATTTCTATTTAGTACCATTCTTTTTAGTGATATTGTAATCTCTAATTTTATCAACGAATTTATATATGCCTTGAAAAAGGCGACGATGAATGGTGATAACCATTCCCCTGTATTTGCTCTATGAGGTCAGCGTAAGAGTTGTGAAGTGGGTGGAATAGCCGTTTTTAGGAGCTAACGGTCTGCTTTTTGGAAGATAATGCTTATCTTTGCAGAAGATAAACTGCACTCGGCAATATGAAAGCGAACTTTCATTGCGCTTGTTTGCATGATCTTTGCAAAAGATAATGCAAATCGAGAGCAGAATCTCCAAACCTGTTTGAGGGATTATGCCGAGATGTAGCTTTTCTTATACAAAGATAAAAAGTATAACAATGGAATCTAATTTTGTAGACTACGTAAAGATATACTGCCGCTCGGGAAAGGGCGGTAGGGGATCAATGCACCTGCGGCACGTGAAGTATAATCCTAACGGCGGACCGGATGGAGGCGATGGAGGTAAAGGTGGAAGCATATACTTGCGCGGAAACCATAACTACTGGACGCTGCTGCACCTGAAATACCAGCGTCATGTGTTCGCTGAGCACGGCGGAAACGGCGGTAAGGACAAGTGTCACGGTACGGACGGAAAGGACCAATACATCGACGTGCCGTGCGGAACGGTTGTTTATGATGCTGAAACAGGCAAGTATGTGTGCGACGTGACCTACGACGGACAGACGGTCATGTTGCTGAAGGGTGGTCGTGGCGGACTCGGGAACTTCCAGTTCCGCTCTGCAACCAATCAGGCACCACGCTTTGCGCAGCCCGGCGAGCCGATGCAGGAGATGACAATAATCCTCGAACTGAAACTGCTTGCCGATGTGGGACTTGTCGGTTTCCCCAATGCGGGTAAGTCTACGCTGCTCTCTTCGGTGTCGAGTGCACGCCCGAAGATTGCCAATTATCCGTTTACCACTCTCGAACCGTCGCTCGGAATAGTAGGCTACCACGACAATAAGTCGTTTGTCATGGCCGATATACCTGGTATTATCGAGGGCGCAAGCGAAGGAAAAGGACTCGGATTGCGCTTCCTTCGCCATATAGAACGCAACTCGCTGTTGCTTTTTATGGTGCCGGGCGACACCGATGACATAAAGAAAGAGTATGAGATTCTGCTCAACGAGCTGCGCAACTTCAATCCCGATATGCTCGACAAACATCGTGTCTTGGCTGTGACGAAGTGCGATCTGCTTGATGACGAACTCATCGAGATGCTTCGAGAGACGTTGCCCGATGACCTGCCAGTGGTGTTTATATCTTCCGTAACGGGCAAAGGAATCAGCGAACTGAAGGACCTTCTGTGGCAGGAACTGAACAGCGAGAGCAACAAGTTGCAGGCAATCACGTCGGAGGATGTCATTGTTCACCGCGACAAAGACATGACCCGCTTCAATCAGGAGATGGCGGCTGAAGGCGAAGACATTGAGTTTATCGACGAAGATGATATTGAGGAGATTGAAGACCTCGATGATTTTGAATACGAGGACGAGGAATGAAACTGACATTTTACGATATTTGTCCGGGCGTAACGGCTTTTAGTAGTACGCGACACGGCGGAGTGAGCCGCGGACAATACGCTGAGTTCAATATCAACCACTATTGCGGCGACGACGAGGAGAATGTGGCGGTCAACCGGCAGGCTCTTTGCGAGCAGCTTGGTATAGCTCCGGCACAACTCGTTTATCCGCATCAGACTCACGGGACAACAGTCAGGCAGATTGGCCGTGAGTTTATTTCCCTGCCTGACAATATTCGGGACATGATTCTCGATGGCGTGGATGCCGTGACCACCGATGTGCCACAGGTGTGCATCGGGGTGTCTACGGCCGACTGCATCCCTATTCTTCTTGCAGATAACGACCACCATGCAGTCGCAGCCATACACGCAGGATGGCGCGGAACAGTGGCGCGAATGGTGCGTGCTACCATCGAATCTATGATGAAGTCGTTCGGTACGCAGCCCGAAAAGCTCAAAGCGGTTATCGGCCCGGGGATCTCTGAGAAGAATTTTGAGGTGGGCGACGAAGTTTATAAGGCTTTCGCCGAAGCCGGATTCGATATGGACGAGATTGCGAAACGCTATCCGGTGATGAATCGGAATAGCGGAGATGAAGATAAAGAACATCCTATGCGTTGGCACATAGACCTATGGGAGTGCAACAAACGGCAGCTCCTCGAATGTGGATTGCAGGACGGGAATATTACGGTTTCGGGCATCTGCACCTACGACAACGTGGAGGATTACTTCTCAGCACGCCGACTTGGCACTGCGTCCGGCAGGATTTTCACGGCGATAATGTGTGATTAGAAGCCTGAAGTAAGGATACAAGATTTTTGGCATAGGTTTCGCAGTCTTCACTCTTACCTCTTCGTTCTTCACTTTAAAAGCATTTCTCTTACCTCTCATTCCTTACCTCTTACTTCTAAACATCGCACCTATTTCTTTCCCTTTCCCCTGTTGGCGCGCTGTTGGCGGTACTTAGCCTTCTGACGGGCCGAGCCCGACCCATGCGCTCCGGTGATATACTTTTTCTTTTTCGCCTTAGTCTTCACCTTGCCGTCATCAACTTTCGGACCCGACGACTTCTTGAAAACGAGTCCTCCTCCTGATATTATCTCATCTATTTCGTTGCTCATAAATCATTTGTTTATTGGCGCAAAGTTACGCAAAAACTATGAAATTGCCGAACAAAACGGTAACAATGACACTTTTATCATTAAATACTTCAGAAGTGGTTACTCCTTTATCGGCTGATGAAATCTAAGTTTATGGAGAGCATACGATTCTATTTTATTGAGCCTTCTCTTTTTATTCAGAGTTCGTTTCGGCACTTTCACCTTCTTGATGAACTGATAACCGAAGCGTCCCTTACTCAGAACGACAGTCACGGTGTCGCCCGTCCGCACACGATTGTAAGCCTCACGCTTCACGGTATGCTTTCTGCACTTTATTATATATACAGAACAAAATCCATAGACTTGCAAACAGCCGTTACAAGCCTATGGATTTTTTAGTATATGTATTCAAAATAATCAATGATGGAAGAGGCGCACGCCCGTAAATGCCATCGCGATGCCATATTTGTCGCAAGTCTCTATGACATTATCGTCGCGGATACTGCCGCCTGCCTGTGCGATATATTCCACTCCACTCTTGTGAGCGCGCTCGATGTTGTCGCCGAACGGGAAGAACGCGTCGCTGCCGAGAGCCACCTTCGTGTTCTGTGCGAGCCAAGCCTTCTTCTCCTCCGCGGTGAGCGGTTCAGGCTTTTCGGTGAAGAACATCTCCCAAGTGCCGTCGCGCAGCACATCCTCATACTCATCGCTGATATAAACGTCGATGGTATTGTCGCGGTCGGCACGGCGGATATTCTCCTTGAACGGCAGCGCCATTACCTTCGGACACTGGCGCATCCACCATGTGTCGGCCTTGCTGCCTGCCAGACGTGTACAGTGAATACGGCTCTGCTGACCTGCACCGATACCGATTGCCTGACCGTCCTTCACGTAGCACACAGAGTTACTCTGCGTATATTTCAGTGTTATAAGCGCGATGATAAGGTCACGCTTCGCCTCCTCGGTGAAAGTCTTGTTCTGTGTCGGGATGTTTTCGAAGAGAGCCGGGTCGTCCAGCTTTATCTCGTTGCGTCCCTGCTCGAACGTAATGCCGAACACCTCCTTGTGCTCCACCGGCGCAGGAACGTAGTTCGGGTCAATCTTTATCACGTTATATGTACCCTTGCGCTTGTCCTTCAGAATTTCGAGAGCCTCCGGAGTATAGTCAGGAGCTATCACGCCATCGCTCACCTCACGCTTGATGAGAGTAGCAGTAGCAGCATCGCACGTGTCGCTCAGCGCAACGAAGTCGCCGTAAGAACACATACGGTCAGCACCACGGGCACGTGCGTAGGCACAAGCCAACGGTGAAAGCTCGATTTTAACGTCGTCTACGAAGTATATTTTCTTCAGAGTGTCGCTCAACGGCAGTCCTACAGCCGCTCCGGCCGGACTTACGTGCTTGAACGATGCAGCCGCAGGAATGCCTGTTGCGGCCTTCAGTTCCTTTACAAGCTGCCATGAGTTGAGCGCGTCGAGGAAGTTTATATATCCCGGACGGCCGTTAAGAACTTCTATTGGTAACTCGCCTTCGTTCATATAAATACGCGAAGGCTTCTGATTTGGATTACATCCGTACTTTAATGCAAGTTCTTTCATATTATGATAGTAATTTTATTCTGCCTGCAAAATTACTATTTTCCTATGAGTTATGCAATTATGTGTGCTTGCTTTTTACAGAAAACGATTTGATATTATTTTATGTGTTATTTTCTGACGCGCCCATACTGACAAAAGAAACAATTTGACTACCTTTGCAAACAAAATAGGAAACATAAAGAATGCTGGATACTGCGCATCGGTTTCCTGTATGTTGTCATAGGACAATAAAACATTATATTGGCATTATGGAAAAGAAACTATTTGCGCTGAAGAAACTGTTGGAGGCCATTGAGAAAGAACTAAACTTCAAACCGGCCAAGCCGATGGCACTGAAAAAGGTGAAGAACTACCTGCACGGCATCGAGAAGCCTAAGAAGGAGACGCTCGATAAGCTGTCGCTGTTTGTCGGTTTTCAGGATTGGGACAGTTTCAAAGAGGAAATAAACGGCGGGCCGGAAGTCGAAACGGACGAGGAAGAAACGAAGGAAAAAGACTAAAGCGGAATGGATTTTTCTGTTAATCTCATCTCCACTCTCGTACCTTTTTATACTGTCAAAAATATTTACAAATAACGGTTGAAAACTCGCGTATTTTCAATCAAACTCTCTCTTGCTTTCAAAAACGCGAAAATACGGCTTTTTAGGATATTTTGAGGTAAATCTTTGATAATCAAAGGTTTATCTCTTTTTTATGCGTTTTTGGCCGTTTCTGAGCGTGTTTTTGGCCCCGTTACATTGCAACGGAGGCACTTTTGCACTCTAACGGAGC
>ULVC01015975.1_pt1 | contig 20987 bp, 20 predicted proteins | sample 1958821 | NCBI WGS metagenome assembly ULVC01 (sample SAMEA4835769, study PRJEB28245) | human gut metagenome | biome: gut microbiome; material: fecal sample | place: Denmark | collected 2008 | reverse complement strand
TATTTGATATGCTATGATTGCGAAACTGGTTCGATTCCTTCTGTAGAAAAACCGGCTTTTGATACTATAGCATTGATAGAATTGGCCTTTGTGGTAATAGACATGGAAAAGTTGGAAGTTTGCGAAGAATTGTCTATGATATTTCCGCGTGACTACAAAGAAGGTCTTATCTATTCTTCGGAAGCAGAAGCGGTGCATGGAATAACAGAAACAATCCAAAAGGAAAAGGCTATTCCTTTGAAGGATATATTCAAAAAATGCCAGGCACTTTTTAAGAAGTACAAGAACCCCAGACAAATGTGCACGTTATGCGGACATAACATAGTAGGGTTTGATAATGCTTTTTTGGAGAACTTCTTCAAGTTTATGGGGGATGATCTAAAGAAGTATGTAAAGTTTTCCATTGACACTATGCAAATGGCACACATGTCTTACCCGGAATTGGAAAACTATCAGCTTCATGCCGTTTGCGAAAAAGAAGGTATTGATTTGGTGAATGCACATCGTGCAGGTGATGATACCTATGCTAATGCGCTTTTGATGATCAATTTTGTAAAAAAGTTAAGGGGAGAAGGTGTGTCTGACAGTGGAACTTCATCTGCACGAAATCCTTTCCGAGAAAAATTTGCTTTATAGGGATGGCTGTCATATACAATTCAAAAGGAGGAATACTTACTGAACTACAATCAAAAAGGTTGTTTACAACGGTGGATGATATTATAGACCGACTTCCTTCCACTACTGTGCGATCTTTGTTTTCTGGTGGCAGTAGAAAGGATTTGGATAAAATGTTAGACACTATAATCAACCAAACCGAGTATGCCATGAATTTTGGACGTTCGCTTGACACGGAAAAGCTGGGGTATGTGGACAATCTGTTTGCTTCAATGGATGAAAATCTAAGGATTCTGTCTTTTAACTATTTCAAGGCGACAGTCCTTTCTAATTTCAATATGGGATGGCGAAACTTGGAATGGGGGAATCTTACACAGTTATTTCCCTGGAGCAGCTATTTATGTTCACGAAGCAGCGGAAAGTGCGAAGCTCCTGGTACTTTGATAGTTATGGCGGATGGTTCGCTAAAAAAAGTCCAAGATATAAGAGTAGGTGACAAGGTGATGGGACAAGACTTGAAATGTCGCAATGTCTTGGAACTGCATCACGGAGAAACCTATATGTACGAAGTAAGACAGAAAGGTGGAGATAGCTATATAGTAAGCGAAGGACACATTCTTTGTCTTGCTGACGGCACTTATATTCCTGTTGAAATCGTCGAAATGAACCAAAGGAGGGGCGCTAAATATGAAGGTTATAGAGTTTCAAGGGATGGGAAATTCAAGAAAACGGAAATCTTTATAACCTTACTGGATGAAGGTGAGTATTACGGTTTTGCTTGTGACGGAGATCATAAGTTTTTGCTCGCTGACGGCACAGTAACGCACAATAGCTTCGAGTGGTGTTACGCATTCCCTTTATGGAGGTTATACTCCTATACACGTCCTATGTTGTACGGAGGGGATACGGTAGACAACAAGAATCGGAAGGAAACCGCTATGATCACAAATACAATGACACTTGCAAAAGTGCATGTGAATAAGATCATAGAGGAAATATCCACCAACGATATATTGAAGGAAAAACTTGATCCGAACGGTAAAGCTAAACTTGGAGAGACGGCAATAGAAGGTGAAAATGGTGCGATTCTTCATGTTCGTGGTAAGGATGGGTTTATTCGTGGTTTGCATGTTGGAGCAGCAATCATAGATGATATGCCAGATGAAAGTTCTCTTTACAGTGATGAGCAAAGAGAAAAGCTAAAGGAAACATTTAGAGGGACTATTACTCCTATTGTTGAGCCTTACGGATATCTGATTGTGTCTGGTACGCCTTATTCTACTGCTCCTAACGAATTGTACAATGTCATTAAGGGAGATAAGCGTTTTTATCTGTTCGAATATCCTATCATATTCCCAGACGGACGTCCTCTTGCTCCTGACAGGTATATGTTTGAAGATATAAAAAGGAAAAGAACAGAGCTTGGTTCTATTGTGTTTGCACGAGAATACCTTGTGATTCCTATTTCGGACAACTCAACTATTTTTCCGTATGAATATCTTAGAAGGGCAACTACCAGCATGGATAAGGTTTCCTTTGCGGACAGCATAGAGTTTTATCCGTTCGAACTTAGAAGGGTGATTGTGGGATGCGACTTCGCTGTTTCTGGTAATATCGGTGCTGACTACACTGTTTATTCCGTATGGGGTGTTGATTTCTCCGGTAATTACCACCTTGTGAATTATTTCAGGGCAAAAGGTATGTCTCACAATGAGCAGGTGGACAAGATTGTTCTTTTCAATCGTTTGTTTAAGCCTGATAAGATCGTGTGCGAAGCTAACGGATTTCAAGGGATATTGTCAGCACTTGCAAGAGAAAGAGGACTTACCAATATCGAACAATTTACCACTACGGAAGGAAACAAAAAGGACTTGTACACCGGACTTCCGTCTTTGTCTGCCATGTTTGAAAGAGGACAGATCAGAACGCCTTACAAGGAAGGTGAAACAAGGGAAAAGGTGGAATTGATGTTCAGTGAGTTTTCTTCTATCACTTTTAGAAGCGATAAAGGAAAACTGGAAGCAAGTTCGGGACATGATGATTTATGCCTTTCAAGCTGGTTTGCAATAAACACCTTACGAGAAGAAGGCGAAAGTAGTGGTTTTAGTATCAATTTGGTTTAAATTTTGGTATCGTGAATAAACTGAATCCTGGTTTTATGTCCGAAATATTTAAATTGATGTTTTCGGATGAAGTCATAATGTGTATAGCTTCGGAGCATCTGAAATATGAATTGATCCCTAAAGAATGGTCTGGATACAAATTCATACTAAGAGAAGCTGTCGAACAATATAGAGAAAAAGGGAAACTTCCCGCGCTTGGCGCTATCTGTCAAAAATTTTCTGATAATGACTTTGTGTTGGATGCTGCAAAGGAAATAAAGAAAGCCAATCTGATAGATAGGGAAATTGCAATAGACCAGCTTCAATCGTTTGTGAAAGAGACGGAGTTCGAACTTCTTTCCAAAAGGGTACATGATCTTTATGAAGAAGGAAAGAAAGAAGAGGCGATCCGTGTCAATGCAGAAGAATCACAAAGGATTGTGGAGATGTCTTTTCGTTCCAAATCAGGGGGTTTTCAGTCTGTTTTTGGGGGTTTCCAGCAGCGTATGATTGAAAGACGCATGGAAGCTGCTACAATAACGGAAAAGCCAGTAAAAATTCCTTTCGGAATTGACAGGTTGGACGATGTATCTTTCGGTGGTATGGAAATAGGTGATACAACGCTTTGGATTGGAAGGTCTGGAGCTGGGAAGAGCAGTGTATTAAAATGGCACGGCTATTCTGCTGCCCTTAGAGGTGTTCCGGTTCTTCATATCCAGTTGGAAGGTGGTGAGAAAGCCTGTATGCGAATATATGATCAGCTTTGGTCAAACCAGTCCTATTCCAATATCAAATCAGGTAACATTGATCCCAACGATAAGAAAAAGATTGAAAAGGCGATTGAAGAAATTAAAGAATCTGGTTCAGATATAGAGGTGTATGGTTTCAAGAAGTTCGGGCAGGCTTCTATGAGCGATATAAGGCAGCTATGTTATGACTATTTCAATACACATGGGCGTTTTCCTGGGTTGGTAGTTTTGGATTCTTTGGACTTGATAAAGACCGGCATTTCCAAAAAAATAGATAGCGACCCGGATTACAAGAAAGAAAAGCTACAGACTTGCGCACAGCTTCTAAAGAACCTTGCCGACGAGATTGAAGCTCCTATTATCACAACAACACAAACAAGTGATGTGCCCTTTGAATTATGGAACAACCCTGATAAAGTAATAGACCGTTCTTATACGGAAGGAGACAAGACACTTGTAAAACCTTTTTCCTTTGTGTTCACGCTAAATATGACAATAGAGGAAAAGTCCAACGGCACAGCACGTATTTATGTGGACAAATTGCGTGACTACAAAGAAAGTCAAGAAGTGATAACGATTGCCACCAATTACGACAAGCGTAGGTTTTATCATAGGGGGCGGACAATGGAGATGCACAACCAAATATCTGAAAGGAAGGAAGCGAAAAAGACGGCAAGGAAGAAAAAGTCTGACGAACAAAAGACGGAAACGATATGATACGGATTGACGAAGAAGAAGTAAAGGCTGTGTTCGGACTTAGAATATTCGGTTCGCAAGGGTGGCTTTCAAATAAAGGGATGCCTTGTCCCTATTGTGGAAAGGAAAAGAAATGGGGTGTCAAGATAGATGTGCACGGGGGAGTTTTCCATTGCTGGAAATGTGGAACAAAAACATCTTTCAAGGATTTTCTGGAAAAGGTAGGAAGAAAAGACCTTATACGGATGGAGTATCAAAATTCTATAAACATAAAACTTACTCCTTTGAAAGATGAGAAAGAGGAAAACGACGAAGAAGAACTTCCTGTTCCGAAACTTCCTTTCCGTCTTGAAAGAATAGTATCAGACAGTTATCTTGATGGAAGGGGTTTTAAGAAATACCATTACGATCTTTTTGAACCTTCCGAAACAAATTCCGTTCTTGAAAAGAACTTGCGAAACTATATCATTTTCAAAATGAAGATGGATGGTAAGCTGGTAGGATGGCTTGGAAGGAGTAGGTATTCTAAAGAATGGCATAAAAAGGATTTGGAAAGGGCAAAGGAAACAGGGACTAAACCTCATTTAAGATACGAAAACAGCATAGGAACGAACTTCACGAAGATACTGGGAGGCTTTGATGAGCTTTCTCCTTCGGTCAAAGATGTTATCATAGTGGAAGGGTTGTTTGACAAGGTAGGAATAGACAATCTTTTGCAGCTTTGGGATTGCAACAGTTTGAAATGTGTTTTTACGTTTGGAAATAGCATCAGCAAGGAACAAATCTCCTACTTGGAAAGGAAAGGTATCAAGAATGTGATCCTTATGTATGATGATGCAACTGTGGAAGAATCGAAAAGCGCAGGGCTTATGTTGGGAAAGAAATTCAACACAAAGATAGCCTATCTTTATAAACCAGGGATTGACCCTGGGGATATGGATATGGATTATTTGGACGATGTGCTAAGCAATCTCTACGATCCTATTAATTTTTATGTGTCCAAAATTAAATGGTAACTATGTATATCAGTTTGCAGAAATATTTAATGCTGTGGATTTTAAATAGGAAATTTCAAATATTCTATTTAAAATTGCACTATGTATTTGGTAGAACAACATATTATTTCTGTAAATGATAAGAGATATAAAGATTTAGATCGAATTTGTTTCTTGTCTAAGAACTTGTATAATGCTGCTTTATATACAATAAAGCAAGAGTTTCTCAGTACAGGTAAGTGGATAAGAGCAGGAGAGCTTAATAAGAAAATGGTAGCAGAAAATAATATAGATTATAGGGCAATGAGTGGATCATCTTCTCAACAAGTTCTTATGGCTTTAGACAAGAACCTAAAATCATATTTTTCTGCTATCAAGTCTTGGAAACGGGATAATAAAAAGTTTACCGGTTGTCCAAGATTTCCGAGATATAAGCACAAAACAAAAGGCAGAAATGTATTTTCTTATTCTTATGCGCAGTTTAAGCACAAAGGAAATTTTATTTTCTTTCCAAAGAAAGAAGGATTATTGCCTTTGAAAACGAATTGTAAAGAAGGTTCTGTAAAGCAAGTTCGGTTTGTTCCTAAATCAGATTGCTACGTTATAGAAGTTGTTTATGAATCTTCTGTAAAAGAACAATTTCCCGACAATAATAGGATCATGTCTATTGATTTAGGTGTAAACAATTTAGCTTCTATTGTAACTAACACAAATAGTAAACCTGTTTTGATTGACGGATGGAAACAAGAAATCAATCTTGGGAAAAGAAACAATCAGAACTTTGTCTCAATTCCTTTCGATATGTTCATATCAATGCTAAGATATAAATCAGAAAGACAAGGACTAAGGTTTGTTGAAGTAAACGAATCTCATACGTCAAAATGCAGTTCTTTTGATTTAGAATCTGTGGAACACCATGATACTTACGTTGGTAAAAGAATCAAGAGAGGTCTTTCCAGAACAAAAGATGGAATCTTACTTAATGCAGATATCAACGGAAGTTATAACATCATGAGAAAAGTAAAAGGGGATGCAGTAATGCCACCCTATACAGGATTTGGGTATAATCCAGTTAAGAAATTTATTAACAAATATGTACCAGGGCAAACTGGTACATAATTACCAAAGTTGTGGTTGTAAGAATTAACTTTGTCGAAAATTATATATCATCATGGAAAAGAGCAGAGAATTATCAATAGACGAATATTTGAAGGCGCTCCAGTTGGAATACCTTACAAATAAGGTGAGAAGTCTTATCTTTGACCGTCCAGAGTTTGTCAAGATGACTTCTGACATAGCAGAGTTCAAAAGGGAAAGAATAGAACTTCTTTCTAAACGTCACTTCAAATCTTCTATTTTTATGTCAACGGAAGAGTTTTTGAACTTTTATGAGAACGAGTTCTTGAATCCTTTCGGACTTCCCAATTTCCAGTATAGTAATGATAGTAAAAAGCGTGCTTCACAGTGGTATTGGGATGTTGTTCATTTGCTTAAAAAAGGTCAGGTAGTGATCTATGAAGAAGAGGAATGTCCTATATTAGGGAATAATATGAAGGATCAGACGGTTTGCATTCAAGTAAACAAGAAAATAAAAAATGTAAGTTATTCAGAAATCAAGATACAGAAACTTGTAATGTGTTTTGATGGTAAATTATTATAGACATGAAAAAGTATATTGGAGTAAAACAGATTAGTGCCAAACCCATGACAATGGGAGAGGCGTATGAAAATGGATTGTTGCAGAAAAACAGAACCATCACTGAAAATGAAAAGACGTTAGATGGTTATTATGTGGAGTATGATAATGGTTATGTTAGTTGGAGTCCAAAAGATGTATTTGAAAAGGCTTATAAATTAGCAGAGTCTCCCCTTGATCGTTTACATATTGAGTATGACGAATTAAAAGAAAGACATATCAAATTAAAGAATTTTCTTAGCAAAGAAAATGTGATTAGTATTGTCGGGGAAGATTTACTGGGCTTAATGAAAGATCAAGAAGAAGTGATGCGTGATTATCTTGATATATTGGAATTGCGCATTGAATTATTAAATAACAATTAAAATTTCGAACTATGAATTTTAAAGAGTATGAAGCTCACGCAGCTTCAACAGCTTGCTATCAAAAAGAGGTAGCTATTCCGTATGTAATAATGGGTCTTACCAATGAATTGGCAGAAGTTTACGAGAAAGTAGATTGCGCAGCCGAAGCAAAGGAAATTGTAAAGGAAATAGGGGATGTTCTTTGGTATATTGCCATGACAAGACAAGAACTTGAATTGCCGGAATTGGAGTTTCCAGAGATTATCAAAAAGCTGAATGACGAGGATGTTTATCGTTTAAGTCCTTCTTATTTGCTACAACAAGTAGGCATTATCAGCGGACATGTAAAGAAATTCTTCCGGGATGATGATTACAAAGGTGGATTCCCAGAAAAAAGAAAAGAGGCGTGTCACAAGGCTTTGGAACAAATTTTACAAGGATTACAGAACCTTGCCGTTTACATTGAAGGAGATAAAGGTGACTATTCTTTAATATCCATTGCAAAGGGAAATGTAGAAAAGCTGGCCAAAAGAAAAGCCGAGAATAAAATACATGGGGACGGTGACAACCGGTAACTATTATGGTACGTGCTGTTACTTTTTTAGGAGCTTCTTGCGTTGGAAAGACATCTGTTTTTGATCTTATCGAAAAGGACAGATCGTTTGCCAGATTCGCCAAAATAGGCAGCATATCAAGACAACTTGTAAAGGATGGGGAAATAGACCCTTCCTTTAATTCTGTCCCCAGTCAAAGGGCGATATTTGACAAGTATCTTGAAGTGCTGCACGGTGAAAGCTATATTTCCGATAGAAGCGTTATTGATGTCCATACTTTCACAAGGACACTGCCCTATTCGGTTTCGTTAGATAATGAATTAAGACGGCAGTCAAACTTGATAAGTCTTAATGAGTATTATCTTCCCGTTATCTTTTATTTTCCTATCTATTGGAATGTTGAAAGTGATGGAGAAAGATTGAACGATGAAAGCAGGAGAAGAAAATGGGACAGCGAGATAAGGAGATTCTTAATAGACAAGAGATTGCCTTACGAAGTAATACCAAATGACACTCCTTTTAATAGGGTAAGGTTCATAAAGGGTGTACTTTCTACAAGAATGAATTTACGTTAAATTCATTCTTAAAATCGGCAAAACTTCAATTATTGCATACAATAGTTGTATATTTGCCGATAGAAAACGAAAAGAAGATAACATGGAGACTTTATTTAATGAATTGGAAGAATATCTTTATTCCAATACAATACAATACACTTCTGACAGGAAAAACTATACTGTGTCATTTGATGGGAAGACATACGAGCTTTTTTCTCCAAATGATGATGGGTATTTCTTTGATGAAGATTTTCGGTGGGACAATGAAGTTACCGAATACGATGGATATGTCTTTCGTTTTGGTGGCGTATGGTACACTATAGAGAAAGGACAGGAACGTGACCCTAAGCTGAATCGTGTAAAATGGAGAGGTCAAAGCGAAGTGGCAGGGCTTTCTTCCAATTTTTTGGGTGTACATGGTTCATTTGAACTTCTGAATGGAACAAGTCTATACTCCGATTGGGTAAAGAAAGCCAAATTTTTAGGGATCGAACGTCTTGGAATAGTGGAAAAGGGAACGCTTGCAGGAGCTTTGAAATTTCAGAATGCTTGCAAATCCGTAGGAATTATCCCTGTGTTTGGATTGGAAGTCCCTGTAAAAGATGAAAAAAAGGACGTTTCATTTACCTACAAAATCTATGCTCAAAATGAAAAGGGGTGGCAGCATCTTCTTGCATTGAACAAAGTTATCAATTGCGATTCTTCCGGGAAATTCATAACTCCTAAAGACATATCGGAACATACGGAGGATGTGTTTATTGTTTTTGATCCAAAAACAATTGATTATACTGATGTTCCTATTCTTTTAAGAAACAAGCATAACGTATTTTGGCAAGCTGATACAGTGGAATATGCAAAGTTCAACAGAGATACAGAATATCTTACAAACTTTGAAGCCTTTTATAAGTCGAAAATGAAGCCAGTTGCCCTTTGCGATGCCTTCTATATTGAACCAGAGTATTACATTTTAAGGGAAACTGTAAATAAAATAGGAAAGAAGGTTAATCATAAATCCTACAACCAGTATTTTAAGAATGAAGTGACTTACATGGAAGAACTTCTTTCTTTATTTGGGGATCAGTCTATAGGGGAAGCCTTTTATTTAAAGGCACGGGAAAATATGGATATGATTGCGGAAAGTTGCAATTTTGAAATTCCTACTAATAGTAGACATCTTCCTCGTTACGAAATGACAAAAGAGGAAAAAGAAAAGTATGAATCCAACGAAGATATGTTTGATTCTCTTATCTATGAAGGTATAGAGAATAAACCGGAACTTTTAGAAGACTATTCGGAAGATGTATTGGTAGAAAGGATCGAAAGGGAATCCGATACGATCAAATTTGGAGATGTAGTGGATTATTTTTTGATATTACGTGATATCGTCAATTGGTGTAAGGGGAACGATATTTTGTTAGGCGGAGGAAGAGGTTCGTCGGCAGGTTGTTTGATTTCTTACCTTTTTGGTATCGTAAATACAAATGCCTTAAAGTTTAACTTACTTTTTGAAAGGTTTTTGAACAAAGGACGTGTCAAAGTGTCACTTCCTGATGTGGACACGGATGTTCCAGGAGAGAAAAGACCATTGGTAAAACGATATATGGAAGAACGTTTTGGAGAAACACAGGTTTGTTCTGTAGGCACATACACTACCTTGCAGATAAAACAAGCTATAAATGACGTAGGAAAGATTTATGGAGCTTCCATCCCTACTCTTAGAAGAATTTCCAAAATGATAGAAGATGTAAAGACAGAGGAAGATTTTCTAAGACTTGCTCATAGAAAGGAAGAAATAGCACAATTTGTGAACAAATATCCCGAAATGATGAATGTCGTTTTCCTTCTTCTTGGACAACAAAAGGCAGCTTCCATTCATGCTTGCGCCATGATGATTTTTCCAAAGAAAAAAACAATGTATGAGTGGTGTCCTGTAAGAAAAGTGGACAACCTTGTCGTTAGTGAATGGGAAGGTGGAGAAATGGATGAGGCAGGGTTTCTGAAAGAAGATATTCTGGGGATCGAACAGCTTGATAAATTTACCGATATTCTTACCTTGATAGAAAAGAATACGGGAAAGAAAATCAATCTCTATACGGACATAGAATATGATGATCCAGAAGTGTACCGCTATTTTGCAAATGGCTGGCTTAGCGACATATTCCAATTCTCTGCAAAGGGACTTTCTTCTTACACGCAGAAAATGAAGCCTAAAAATATGGACGATGTGATTGCCGCACTTTCTTTGTTTCGTCCCGGGCCAATGGAAAATGGCTTTCACATGGACTACATTGCTTTGAAAAATGGCGAGAAAGAACCTGAATATCCTATTGGTGCAGAAGAAATATTGAAAGATACATACGGGCTTCTTACTACACAGGAACAAATCATGAATATTTGCAATCAACTTGCTGATTTTGACTTAGTTACATGTGACAAAGTACGCAAGGCATTGGGTAAGAAAAAGTTAGATGTTCTTCTCCCGTTAAAGGCAAAGTTCGTAGAAGGGTACGTAAGCAAATTCGGAAGCAAAGGTGTAACCAAAGAGAGCGCAGAACATCTTTGGGATCAGATGGAAGAATTTGCTAAGTATTCATTCAATAAGTGTTTATCTTTTGATACACAGATACTTACATCTTACGGAAACGAAAGAATAGACGAATTATTTAAGCAATTTCATGAAAGCAAAAAATCTATTTATGTAAAGAGCATGAGTAAGAATGGTGTTTTCTATTTTGCTAAAGTAAAGGATATTCGTTATTCAGGTAATCGTCCTGTATGTAAAATAAAATTGGAGGACGGAAAACAAATAGAAGCAACTCAAAACCATAAATTCCCTACAACAGATGGTAAGATATTTGCAGAATTTGTTCTTGGGAAGACTTTGTATGTTGATGATGGAATGCTTTACCCAAAAAAAAGTAAAGTTGTTTCTGTGTCCCTTTCTGACAGCAAAGATGTATATGATATCGAGGTAGACGATCCAAACCATAATTTTGTCGCGAATGACATTGTTACTTGCAATAGTCACGCTGCTGCTTACGCTATCAACGCTTACAATTCTTTGTGGCTGAAAGTACACTATCCGTTGGAGTTTTGGTCGGTTACCTTGTCTCGTGCAAGTAAAGATGATTTCCCTCGTTACATAAATGAGATGAATCAAACGGAAGGGATCGAAATAAAGCCTGTCAATATCAACAAATCTGATGTTGGTATCGTAGGTGATAAAAAGAGCAATAGTGTTTACTGGGCACTTAATGCCACTCAACAAGTCGGAGAAAAGGCACAACAACAGATCATTGAGGAACGAGAAAGAAATGGAGAGTATTTTTCTTTGACAGAATTTGTGGAACGACATTCCTTTAAAGGTTCTTCTGTTAATAAATCCACTGTTGAAAACCTTATTTATTCAGGTGCTTTTGACGAGATGGACGAAACGAGAGAGTTTTCCAATATCTTCTCTGCAAGGGAATATATGCTTGGGAAATATCGAGAAAAGAACCATATCAAGATAGATAGGGAAAAGGACGAATACAGTGTTGCTTTCAGCAAAAACAAGATAGGTAAGGATTGGTGGTGGCTTTTGCAACAGAAAAACAAGTCCGGTTTCGCTTTCTTTGATTACAAGAAATTGGTAGAGGAATACCTTCGTCCGAAAGCAAAGACTGCGGAATATTACGATGTGGACGATTTGCAGAACTATGACGGTTCTACTTATAAAATGGCAATGGTGGGAGGATATGTGTTGGAAGTGGAAGAAAAGGAGTCGAAAACAGGGGCATTTGCCAGCCTTCTACTTGAAAACAACTACAAATTCCTTCGTGTGGTGATATTCCCTGCCGACTATATGGACAAAGAAGAATATATCCAAAGTTGCAAGAAGAACATCTTACTACTTACTGGAAAGGTTTCTTTTGATAGGTTTAAAGAGGAATATGTGATACAAGCAAATGGAAACAGTCAATTTGTAAAATTGGGAGTGTGATGGGAAAAGAAGAGAAAGAAAAGATTTTATGGGATTGTATTGAAAATCGTGCCGGTGAAAGGGCAAAAGATTTTTCATTTCCGATAGATATTTTTAATGGCATTTTAGATGCAATGGAGCAGTATGCTAATTTAAAGATGAAAGAAAATGAAATTGGTTAGGAATATTGGTGACAAGGCTATAGTCTTGATTTCAAATGACCTTAAAAATGAACTGGATATGGATGCTGTAACTTCTATAGACCATTCCAACCTGTACGGGGAGATAGCTACAAGTTCAGTCTTATTGAACAAAGTGGGACTTCTTCGTGCACAAGCTGAATCTGAATATGAAGCAGCAAAGTTGGAATTTTCTGTACATAAAGCACAGCTTTCTACAGAGATAAGACGGGAATCTATTGTGAATGCCGGAAAGGTCAAAGTGGAAGATATAGGACTTGTGAAACTTACAGAAAGTTCTTTGGAAGATATTCTTACTATCAATCCAGAGCTTAATGCAATGCAAAAGACACTTGTCAAGAAGAAAAAGCATTTGGCGGAAATAGATAGTCTCTATTGGGCGTTGCAGTCGAAAGACCGAAAATTAAACAATTTAGTTCCAAAAGTTACACCGGAAGAATTTTTGGATAATTTAGTGGAAGGGGAAATAAATACATTTATAATAAAAAAAGAGAAGTAATATTTTTATTATCAACATTTTAAAGCATTAGAGTTATGAAATTTGACAGATCGAAGTTTAAGAAACAATCAGTAGAAGATTTGGATTCAGAAGTAAAGCAAGCAGAAAAGACAATGCGAAAGGGCGGTAAATCTTATACCGGATTTACTACCGTCCAAAAAGGAAAGAATATATTCCGTGTAGCTCCTTCAATGGGTAAAGCCTATGTTGCTTGCAAAACGTCAAAGCTCCGTGTGGAAGTTCCTACTTATGACGAGAACGGTAACGTAACAGGAAAGGAAGTAAAAGACAAGAACATTTTTTGTGCGGACGTACATGGACGCAACCTTCTTAAAGGAAAAGACCCTATCGTCCTTTATTGCGACTATGTGAGAAAGAAAGCATCCGAAGAATATCAAGATGATACGGAAAGACGCAAGTACCTCAACCCTATCATGGGCTACAAGAAAGGCAACAAGTTCGTATGGGGCATCAATCCTACATTGGCTTATGTCTGCTATGTGTATCGAGGGAACAAGGATTTTGCCCGTTTGCAGCTTTATGGAACATGGATGAACCGTATAAAGGAAATTTCTGTAGAACAATCTGATGATGATACGGTTTCATTCGACATTTTCTCACAGATGGAAGGTGCTTATCCTCTTGTAATCACAATGGCAGAAGATGATAAAGGCAAAAAGACCTATTCACTTTCTGCCGGCGTGCCGAAGAAAGGTCAGTCATGGGATGAGTTTTTTGAAGAAACTGCTATCCCGGACGAAGACATGGAGTATTTCTTGAATGAAGTTCCTTCGCTTGAAGAAATTTACAAAGATTCTTACAGAGCAAAGGATTTTGAAATGGCTTTGGATGGATTGAAACGCTTCGATGAAGAAAATGGGTATGATATCTTTTCTGACGATGAGTTCTTGAATGAAATTGAAGAAATGGCAGCAATGCTTCCAGACGACAGTCAGTCAGAGGAAGATAAGAAAACCCCATTTGACGAGGACGAAGATAAAGAAGAAAAACCTGCGCCTAAGAAACAGGTTGCGAAAGCTCCTGCCGCCGAAAAAGCTGCAAAAGTAGCTTCTTACCCTCCGCTTTCCAAAATGAAAGCCTTTTTGTCGCAATATATTGATGAAGAGTATCCTGGCATGGAAATTCCATCCGATCTTACAATCACAGAACTTCGTGAATGGTATGATTTGGCGCAAAAGGGAGAAGCGTTACCGTTCCCAGAAGGCGAAGAAGAGGATACAGAACAGGAATATGAAACTGAATCTGACGATGATCGGGCAAAAGACGAACCGGAAAAGGAAGATGGGGAAGATGAACATCCCGCAGGAAAGGAAGAGGAATCTCCTATTGACGAAGAGCAGACGGACAATGACGAAAAGTTATTGGAAGCCAAAAAACGCTTACAAGCTCTAAAAGCCCGAATGAAGAAGAAATAATTTTCTTTTCGTTTTTCTAATATATCAACCCGAAAGGGGATGGGGAACTTTGCGTTCCTCCCCTTTTCTAAACAATTTCGATCATGAGCAGCAAATATTTAGCTATAATTTCAACGGATCATCATCTTACTGCCGATAATGCTACTATTATAAAAGATATTCTTTTGGAAGAACTTGACTTGGCAGAAAAGAAAAAGATACAAATCCATATATGGTTGGGTGATGTTTTTGATAACCGAGTATCACAAAGAGAAGCGTGCCTTTCCACATTGAATGATGTTCTGGAAGAATACGACAAACGCGGACACCATGTGATCTGTATTCCCGGCAACCATGACAAAACATCCTACACAAGCAAGAAATCGTTTCTTACTCCTTTTAAATATCATCCGTCTTTTACTTTGGTAGAAGAATTGGACGGGATGCAAGTTGAAGGTGTATATTGCTTTTTCCTTCCGTTTTTTACAGATGATATTCTTTTGGATGAACTGGAAGAAATAGGGGATAAAAGAAAGAAGAATATCCTCTTTGGACATTTTGCGGTCACAGGAAGCAAGAACATGGACGGATCGGAAGTGTCCAACCTTTTAAAACCTTCCATGTTCCAGATGTTCAAAAAAGTGTACTTGGGACACTATCACAACTACCAACGAGTAGGAGAGAATATCTATCATTTAGGAAGTGTCCAACAAAACAACTTCGGGGAAGATGAAAAGAAGGGTTTCTGGCTTTTGGATTCGGATTTGAATGTAGACCTTGTTTCTTCTACAAAAGGACAAGTATTCAAGAAACTGGAAATTGATTTGGGGGAAACTCCCCACAAACAGGCAGTGTCACTTATCAAGAAATTCAAAAAGGAGAATCCTACTGCCCGTGTAAGGGTGGAAGTCTGGGGAGAACAATCTTCACTCGATGCCTTTGATAAGGATGCCTTTACAAAAGAAGGCATAGATATTAAGAAAAAGTTCAAGGAAGTGGAAGAAAAACATTCTATGTTGACAGAAGTAAAGACACTTGACAAAAAGGACATAGAAGAAAGGTTTCTCGCTTTTTGTAAGGAAAACGAATATGACGAAAAAGAAGGAAAAGAAATTTTAGACAAGTTGATGTATGGCGAAGAAAAAGGAAACTAAGAAAGCGGAAGAAGCAGTAACTGGGGAAGTGCAGCAACCTAAAGAAGAAAAGAAACCGAACCGTCTTGGTGATCTTATAAGCCGGATTGAAAGTAGGTTCGGAAAGGAAGCCATAGCGGGAAAGAAGCAAGATATAGAGTTCGTGCATTCTGGTTCTTTTCTGTTAGACGAGATACTTGGTGGAGGATGGGCGAAAGGACGTATAGTGGAGGCTTACGGAGGCTTTTCTTCCGGCAAGACAAGTATAGCTTTCCACCTTGCCACCGAAATCCAAAAGCAAGGAATGGCAGTAGGGTATCTTGATACAGAAAATGCAGTTGATCCGAAATACATGGGAGCTATCGGTGTAGACCTTTCTCCTGATAAATTCATTCTTTCCCAACCTTCTACGGCAGAGGAAACACTGGAAATAGCAAAGGAAATGTGCAATGAACCTTCTATCGGATTGGTGGTGATTGATTCCATTGCAGGACTTGTCCCGACCGCTCTTTTGAACGGGGAAGCCGGAGATGCTCACATAGGACTTACAGCAAGGCTTTTAAGCTCACAGGTAAATATCTTGAAAAACATCTGCAAGCAAACAGGGTGCATTCTATTCTGCATCAATCAGATAAGATCGAATATAGGCGGATATGGCAATGCCACTACTACGCCGGGAGGATTTGCAATACCTTTTTATGCAAGTCAGAGAGTTGAGCTTGCCCGTGTAGGTTCTGATAAGGAAGGTGAAGTGTCCGTTGCAAACAAAGTGAAGATCACATGCAGGAAAAACAAAGTAGCTCCACCTATGAAAACTTGCAATATTGTTATCCGTTTCGGTGTAGGCATTGACAAGGTGATGGAAATGCTTAACATGGGATTGGACTTAGGTGTGCTCACAAAGAAAGGAACGTACATCTATTACGGGGAAGAAAAGATAGGATTCGGATTCCCTGCTGCGAGGAAAAAGCTGATCAAAGAAACGGAACTTTTTGACAAGATTAAAAAAGATGTCCTTTCAGAGTTCAGAAAGAAAGAAGTAACATTTGAAAACAAGGAGGTGGAAGATGAAGCCGGTCAAGATTGAAGCAACCAATTTTGTGTCATTCGAGCATTTTGAATACACATTTCAAGATGGAGTAACTGCACTTGTGGGATTGAATAAAACAGACGATAATCAAGGCAGTAACGGTAGTGGGAAAGCGTTGACGATGGATTCCGATATTCTTACCCCTAATGGGTTTGTAAAAATGAGGAATATCAAAGTAGGAGATGTTATCCTTCATCCTTCCGGTGCTTATCAAGTGGTGAGAGCGATTCCGTTTCATGATACAGATATTGCATACAAGATTACTTTTTCTGACGGTACGGAAGTAAAATGCAATAAAGAGCATTTATGGAAAGCACGAACAAACCAAAGCGAAGAATGGTCTGTAATTTCGCTTGGCAAGATCATGGAAAGAAGCAAAGATGAAGAAGTGTTTTTTGAAGTTCCTGGGTGTTTCGGCAGACCGTCTAAAAAGATGGTTTCTTTTGCCTGTATGGGTGCGGAAGAGCAACAATGTATTACCGTTTCGGGAGAAGACGGGATGTTTGTTACGAACAACTATACGCCTACTCATAATTCTTCCATGCAACAGGCAGTTTATTTTGCCATAACAGGTAACAACTACCGAAGCAGTATTGACAAGAAACTGATTAGAAACGGTGAGAAGGAAGCAAAAGTATTACTTGATATAGAATGTCCCATAAGGAAAGAAACTCTCCATATTGAGCGCATTTTGCCCTTAAAAGGAAGCAGCAAACTTAATGTGTCGTTAAATGGCGAGTCAGTCAGTCTTGCTACCGTAAAGGATGGCAACAACTATATCCTTTCATGGATGGGTATTTCACCAGAAGATTTGAAAAGCTATTTTCTTATTTGCAAGGAATACTACAAGTCGTTCTTTAAAAGTTCCAATACGGATAAATTGTCCCTCATAAGCCGTTTTATCAATTATGACTTCTTGGATGGTAGTAAGGATATTATACAAAAGGAACTGGATGATCTTTCATCTAAAAAGTCAGCTATCCAAAGTAAAAGAGATCGTGCAGAGGGAAGCGTAGAAGCCTTACAGCAGATGATAGAGGATGCTGTTAGCTTTGATTTTGAAGCTGACCGGAAAGAGAGGATAGAAAAGGTAGAAAACAAGATCAAGTCTTTAAAAGAAGATATTGATTCCGCCAAATACAGCGTTGACTACAATAAGAAAAACATTAACAAAGGAAAGAAAACACTTGAAGTCTTGGAAGAAGAACTTCGAGAAGCCGAAGAAAAGAAAAAGAAACTTCCTTCTACTAAGGAAATAGAAGATGTGATTGAATCCGTCAAAAAAGAACTTGGAAAAGCCAAAGAAGATCAGAATGAGATTTTGGAAACAAAAGAAGAGCTTTTGAAAATCCATGACGAACTGAAAGTGTCTCTTCGGAAAGTTCTTGTAAATCTTTCTGGGACGATTACATGTCCTAAATGCAAGCATAAGTTCTTGACGATTCAAGACACTACGCTTGAAAAGGAAGAGAAGAAAAAAGAGAAAATAGGGAAACAGGAAAAGGAAGTTATTGGAGAGATAGCATCTTTGGATGAATCCCTAAAGGAATATGAAGACCTTATTTCTTCTTTCATTCAAGTGAAAAACGAACAGGAGGATGAACTTGACAAAATCCGGGAAGCAGGAAAAGAAATTTCATCTGCTGTCTATAAGATCACAAGTGAAATAGAATCTCAAAAGTCCAATATTTCCATTCTTGAAAAGCGAAACAAAGGGCTTTTAGAAAACATAGCTGCCGGAAAAGAAGATGTAAAACGTCTGGAAAAACAGATAAAGGAAATCGAAAAGGAAACGCCTTCTTCTATTGATACTTCTTCACAGGAAAAGCAAATAGAAGAAATGATGCTTGCTATCGCAGGGTATGACAAGGAAATGACGGAATTGGAAAACGAAATGTTTCGTAAAAAGGAATGGATAGGAAGATTCAAGTCATTTAAGATGTATCTTGCATTGGAGCAGTTAAAGAATATCCAGCTTCGGGCAAACAATATCTTGAAAGCAGAAAACAGTGATCTTAGGATTGTTATAGAAGGATTCAAGACAAAGGCAGACGGGGATATAAAAGAAGAGATAACGCCTTATGTTGTTAGGGACGAGGCGGAAAACTTCTGGTATTACAGTGGCGGAGAGCGTGCAAGGGTGGAAATCGCTTTGATTATAGCCATACAAGGAATGATAAACGAGACGAACAAATGGGGAGGATTGCAATTCCTATCCATTGATGAAATCACAGAAGGACTATCGAAAGAAAGCCTATATGACGTGATAGAAGCATTGGAGTTCGTTCAGTTTCCTATACTTGTTACAACTCATATTTCGAATGAAAACGCTTCATGCAAAACGCTTAAAATAGTAAAGGAGAACGGCATAAGCCGTATTGAACAATGAACAAGAAAACAGAATCGAAGTTTTACATAGGGATAGACAACGGTGTGACCGGTTCTATTGGCATAGTAGGAAAAGAACTGACCTATTATGAGTTCATGGAAACGCCTGTCACATTCGGGCAGGATTACACAAAAGCAAAGAAGAATGTGTCAAGGGTGAACGTAACGGCACTTGCCGAAATAATTTCTGCGTTGAAAGAATACGGATTATGTGTGGCCGTCTTGGAACGTCCTATGAAAAATCCGGCAAGGTTTGATGCCACATGTTCCGCTATGCGGGCTTTGGAAGCAGAACTTACCGTATTGGAGCTTTACGATGTTCCTTATATGTTTATAGATTCCAAAGAGTGGCAAAAAGAAATGCTACCTAAAGGGATTGCAGGAACTAAAGAATTGAAAAAGGCGTCTCTTGACATAGGAAAAAGGCTGTTCCCAGAGATAAACTCAAAACATCCTGATAGAGATGGAATTTTGATAGCGGAATACGCAAGAAGGAAATGTATTCTCTAAACAATTACCAGAAGGAAAGCGAGAAAATGTAAGAATATATTTTGACATGTAAGAATAAACTATTACATTTGCCACATCAAAAAGTAACAAACAAAAACTATAAAACAATGGCTAATCAGAAGTATTTTAACATTTTTGTACTTTCCTTCCTTGATAGGATTGAAGGGATTGAGCACGATTTGAGCTACTTGAAAAAAAGTGCGAAAGACATTAACAGCATTGAATCAGTGGAAGAAGCACTTCATATTTTGAAAGATAAAATAAAACAATTGCAACATGATAATAATTTTTTGCGAGAACGATAATTGCTCCCGAAAAGGAGTAAGGTCACCAATTGCTAATCCTAAGTATGTGTTTCGGGACGGAAAACTTGTTCCTATGAACATTCCAGTTTGTCCTGAATGCGGAAAGCAAATGTCTTATGAGGAAGAAAAGAGCACAGAAATGCCTAATCTTTCAATAGGCGAGTTTAAAATGATGTCTGATTCTGACAAGAAAAAGGTGTTGAAGGAAAGGTCTAAGGCACTTTCTAAAAAGGACAACAGCGAAGACAAGATACGTCACTACAAGGAAAAAGCAATCAGAAACATGTTGAACGTAAAATTATGAGGTATGGAAAATTTATTGTATGAAAACGTAAAGTACATTCATAGGGTGACAAGAAAGAGAATCCTTGTACTTACTAATTCAAAAGGAGAAATGGAAAGATGTATAGTTCTTACCGACTTCAAAGGGAAGTCAAGGGACTTTTTTATGAATGAAGCGGAGGGTTACGACATTACAAGTGTGGTAGGGAAATTGAACCTTATCAGTTATTCGGAATCTTCTGTAGAGAAATTTGTCGAAGAAAGTGATTTTGTGTTTGTAGCATTCGGACACGATAACTTTATCGTTTACAGAAATATATTGAAACCTCATGAACTCGGCAAATGATTGTATTCTTAACAAAGCGGTAGGAAAAATGCTTGTTCTTCCTACCGGTGAAGAAGTTGAAGTGAGGTCTGTTAATGTAGGACGGGATTACCGAAGTATAGAGATAGACATTCTGAAAAGCGGAAAGTTGAAATCTATCCGAATGGGTATCACAGGGTTTTTGAAAACAGCAATTTTAAAGGACAAATGAAAAAGAATGTATTGTTAATCACCTGTCTTTCTATTTGTCTTTCCATAGGACTGGGAGGTTGCAAAAGCCGTGTTTCCTCAAAAACAGATTACACTTTTACCTTAAAGGACTCTTTGGTCTGGGAAAGAGAAATGACGGACAGCCTTGTAAAAGTTCCCTACTCTATCGTCAATATGGTAGTCAACCCTTCGAAAATGGAAGATGGGGAGAAGAAAGAGACAAACAAAGGACAAGCTAACCTTTCCATAGAAAAGAAAGGAGACACCATTTTCATAGAAGCATCTTGTGATAGTCTTGAATTGACAGTGAAAAGCCTTAGAGAAAGGTTGTCTAAAGTAAGCGAAGAAAACGAAAACTTGA
>ULVC01038205.1_pt1 | contig 22305 bp, 29 predicted proteins | sample 1958821 | NCBI WGS metagenome assembly ULVC01 (sample SAMEA4835769, study PRJEB28245) | human gut metagenome | biome: gut microbiome; material: fecal sample | place: Denmark | collected 2008 | reverse complement strand
CTCATCGGGCGACTCTGCTAAGATTGGCTCATCGGGCTACTATGCTAAGATTGATAGCACTGGAGAAGATTCCGTTATCATGTGTGCTGGCAATAGTTCCAGAGCAAAAGCAAAGGTAGGCTCATGGATAACGCTGGCAGAATGGAAATGGAGCGATGAAAAGAAACGTGATGTTCCAGTATGTGTTAAGACTGAGTACGTTGATGGAGAGAATATCAAGGCTGATACTTGGTATCAACTTAAAAACAGAAAGTTTGTTGAAGTTAATGAGTAACAAACCACCCTCTCCATGTGACAGGTGGAGAGGGTAAAAAGAAGAGAATATGAGATTATTAACGAAGAAAAAGCAAAACGAAGTATTGAAAAGAATACTGGCAAACGCTATTATTGCTCGGGATGCTGTAATGAAGTTTAATGATATAGACAAGAAATCGGATGCTTGTTATCATATATCAAACAACTTGACTGAAGCTGCTTATGCAATTGGTGGAAAAGATGCTCTGATTGCTGTTGGAGAAGCATTTGTTAATTATATCAGTAAGGAGGATAAGTAATGAGCAAAATGAACGTTAAGGAGTCTCTTTTAGAAGTTGTTAAAAGCAATAACTTAGAGATAATAAAAATTGATTTATTCAACGATTTTGAGTTGTTCGTAAGGAAAGGTACTAGGGAACGTAATGAGTATTGCAAGACTTATGCAACATTAGACGATTTGGATTTTGATATAGAGGCTTTCTTGCTTAATGATGAAGTACGTGGAATTGTATACTGCCAAGATAAAGACACAAAAGAACCAGTGTGGATTGAACCTTGGAGTGACGAATGCTGTTCTTGGTGGCAGGTTAGTAGAGTTCCAAAGTTCTATAAAGATAAATCTTTAGTAAGAAAAGTAATTTGTTAATCAAGAAATTAGATGATTGATTATGGACAGAAATCAAGCTAAAGAATTTTATCCTTTCTTGCAAGCTTTTGCTAAAGGAGAGGCAATTGAGTGTAGGACAAAGCCGAGTGCCGTAAAAGGTACAAGTGTTCCGAATGATTGGACGGAAATGAAAGAGATTGAGTTTTGGAATAATACAGAGTATCGCATCAAGCCAGAACCAAAGTACCGTCCATTCAAGGATGCAAAAGAGTGCTGGCAAGAAATGCAAAAGCATCAGCCATTTGGGTGGGTGAAATATGCAGATAAATATATTTCTATATCAGCAATAGACTCAAACAATGATTATGAAACCGATTTTGATGATTATACTTTTGCCGATGGCACTCCATTTGGCGTAAAAGTGGAGGAGGAATAAGTTATGGCATGGGTAGCAACTAATGCAAATGGTTTAGAATTTCTTTTTAGAGAGAAACCATACAGAAGTGGATATGGAGAATATGGATATTGGAATCCTACTTATTCTGGTATCGGTGGTTGTATTCTTATACCTCATGGTAGCATCAAGAAACTCATCGGAAGAGAATTATCTTGGGATGATGAACCGGTAAAATTGAAATAAAAAAGGAGGTGTCTCCAGTGAGCACCTCCCCGAAAGAGTTAAAACGTAAGCTTACGATTTACTTGTTGATAAAGAAGTGGAATGGTTTACCATGAGCGTACTCAATAGTACCATCCTTTCTGCGGCGAGACCAACAGAAAACTTCAGTACCACTCTCTTTCTTTTGCAAATTAGAAAACATATGAGGCAACAACCTCCTTTCTGGCATTATACCCAAAAGCGGAATTGCTTTGAGCACCTTGCATGGAGCCGCCATACAAAGAAAAACCCCAGCACTGGACTGGGGAAAATGTCTTTCGAGCGGAGGGCTAGGAGACTTTTATTGTTGGCGATTTTGCCAGGAGGTTGTTTACCTCGTTTCTAATTTGCGCTGCAAAGGTAGTGATTATTTTAATAACAATAACAATAACAAAGTTAATAAAGTAAAAACAACAGTCTATTTAGACTTTATATAAACATATAAATATGAAAATAGAAAATATCAAGTTCAAGGCTAAACGTCTTGATGGTAAAGGATGGGTTTGTGGATATTTCTACGAAGAGAATGATAATACATACATCATTGAGAATCGTCAGAAAGAAAGCAAGTTAAACAGAAATCCCACTTATCAGGTTGACCCTTCTACCGTCTGCCAGTTCACAGGGTTGAAAGATAGTGAGGGAAAGGAGATTTGGGAAGGTGATATAGTGCATGACAGTTATGACCTTTTGTGTATAGACAATCTCTATGAGGTAGTTTATATTGAAGAAGAAGGAGCGTTTGCCTTCAAGAGTTTAGATAGAGTTGACAATTACGAGCCATTTGTTAATTTATTAGAAGCTTATGTTGTTGGCAATAAATTCGATAAGGAGGACTAACGTATGAAGAGTAAGATTTTAGACTTAGCCAAGTCATACGGTTTGCTCTTTTTGATTTTCATAATAGGGGTAATTGGTTTTAGGATTTCTTTCAGCTTAGGAACTCCACACGAAAAAGAAGAGTTTAATATAAAAATATTCACCAAGAAAGGGCATGACTATCTGATAGTAGACACGAAACATGGAGTTTGTGTAATTCACGCTGAGAGCTGCCCTTGTAATAAAAAGAAGTAGCATATGAAGAAACAAATAGTCTTAGACGAACAAGATATTGAAGAGTTCCACGAGGATGCAGAGCATCTACATTGGATATACGAAAGAATGGTGCGCAAGTATGATGAAAATCCAAAATTTGATTACATGCACCGCTTTGCCAAGATATTCAATAAATTAAAGCAATTATAGCGTATGAAGATTAGACAAGCCAAGAAGATAATGAAGCGTTGCTACGGAAGTCCTCACTATTTAAGGATGGTATTGGATGGATTGGACGTAGTGAAAAAGCTCACAAAGATAAAGCAATACTGGGAGCCTAGATGGGCTTTGTATTATGCTAGCAAAGGTGGTGGTTATGGAAGAGCTGACCATCGTATCGTAAAGGCTGAAAAGATTACTGCAAGATATTCTCGCAATCTGATGAATAACCTTACCAGATTGGCAGGCAAAACTCCTTTCGAGATTGGAGATATAATGAGTAATGCTAATAAGATAAAAAGTTGTGGTGTATGAAATAACAGAAGGTTATCCACCAAAACCTATTCTAGGTAAGGCTGGCGAGTTCGTTGATATTCTAAGCAGAGTCCCTGCCGATACGGATATTATACTTAATGTTGATACCTATTTTTCTAGGCATATCAACCCTAGTGTATTGAAATTTTAGTTTAGTGGCTATTATCCGCTTGAACATATCATTCGTTTCAAAGATGATGGAACGTTAGAGAATACCTTGGAAGTCAATATTCGTGCAGAATGGAATAGAGACAAGAACGTGGCAGAAGGTGAGATTTTTACTGCGCTATTCTGTGCGCTTAGAGGTATCCTATTCAAATACGGACAATATGATGCACGTAAGTTGCCTAAGGGAAAGTCTATCGCAAAAACCGCAGCCAATAACCCATGTGCGTTCTTCGATATGCTCAACGAATTTCAGAAAATGTATAAAAACAAGAAAGAAACTAAAAGTAGGTAATGAAGTAATATTTAAAATAAAAGAGATATGAAGTTAGCAAAATCAATTAGATTGTCGGAAGACAACATTCAGGAGATTATGTACTGCCCCGTGGTCTATAGAATCTCAAAGTTAGAACTAGAGCCAGAGCAACAAGAAGTAGTCGGCTCGAATTTGAGAATGCAAGAAAAACCAACCATTCATATCTTCGTTCAAGGTTTCAAACATCCTTGTGGGTTGAATGGATACCTTGTAGAAGATACAAATGGTTATTGGCGACATGTAAGTGATGAAGAGTTCAACGATACCGATAAAGAATTATCAGCATTAGGCATTCAACGCTTATCACCAGAGCAAGAAAGAGAGCTTGATAATATCTTTTGGAAGATAGTCGATGATGTTCTAAACTCTGACCTTATCACTCATTTGTGCAAGCATAGTGATGAATTTTGTAAAATTCGGAATAAGTTCTTGGCACTTCACACGTGCCGCTAGACGCAAAAGCTCTTCCATTTGTCTGTCTTTGAAATTTGCCTTTTTAGGTTCTACAAAGATTTCAAGCAATGATTGTATTATAGCTTCGCAAAACTTATAATCACCAATAATTGATAGATGGTATATTTCAGATAGTCGATAATAGATGAGATTATAGTCGTCACCATTCGGTTTATTCCCTACAAGATAGCGATAATAAACATCACTTACTGCATGACAAGACATAGCAGCTGTTCTTTGTATCTGAATATAGGAACTTGTTTTCAAGTCTTCTTGTTCTTTTCTTAGCCCCTTTAAGTCAACAAGGCAATAGATATTCCATCCGATTAGGATAGTTACAATGAGAGACTGAATGCCAACGAGTAAGCCGAGATAGTCGAAATCTAACTCTTGGCTACGAGGAACAGAAAGACAGAGTGCGATGATGCTAATGATCAACGACACAGAGCAAGCTACAACAATAGCTACATTTGTTTTTGGTTTCATATTGATAAATATTAAAATTAGACACTGCAAAAGTAGTAAAAATATTCGGAAGGCGAGTCACCTTTTGGTAAATATTGAATTAGACACTTGATTTTACAGGTGGCGAGCCTTCCTTTAAAGATTTGAATTATGGAAAAGAAAATATTGACCCTCACCGTCAGTAAGCAATGGTTCGATGGAATCGTATCAGGTGAGAAGACAGAAGAGTATCGAGAGATAAAGCCGTATTGGGCGCATCGCCTAATTGAAGGTCATAACCAAGGCATGTGGGTTAGCGGCGAATCTTATTTCAAACCTTACACCCACGTTCTCTTCAAGAACGGTTACTATGACGATAGCCCAAAGGTAGAAAAGAAGATTGAAAGTATCACCATCGGAAAGCCTAAGAAAGGCTTATGCCCCGACAAATGGCTTGATACAGAGTTTTTTATCATTAAATTCAAGTGATATGAATTACATACAATGTGATGAATGTAAATATAGATTAGTCTGTAACGGAGAGCCACTTACTAGTGGAAGTACAGGAAGTTGCGACCATCATGTTATCAGCAATACTCCTATATTTCCAAAGATTAAAACACCACCAGATGAAAGATACGCTGACATTTGGAATTGGTAAATATTCATAAATTAAGTTTAAGGGATATGTTTATTCTAACGGAACAAGAAATACTAGATGCCATCAAGAATTGTCATGATGCAGATTTTAGGATGGCTCTTATTCGTATGTTGATACCTCCTGCGCCTATAGTTAAACATCGGCATTGTTGTCCAGAATGTAATGGAGAAGGAAACAAGACGTGCGGTATTTGTCATGGGATGGGTGTTGTATACTTAGATTGGTAAAAACATTAAATAGAAATGATATGGTAGCAATTAAAGTATCTTCCGAGAGCATTCAAGAATTATGGGAATGCCCGGACGTTTCAGAGTTAGTAAAGACTATCAGCGGAGACCGCACGAAGCAGACGTTGATAGTTAGGTTGAAAAATCGAGAGTTCTATGTTCCTGATGGATTCTATCTCGTGAAAGACGAGAATGATCAATGGAGCACACTCAGCCCATCACTGTACGAACTTATAAAAGACAATGTTCATGGCGAGAAGTGAGGAGGATATCCGGGAATACCATAGAAGGTACTACCAGGAGCATAAGGAACATTTATTGGCAAGAATGGAAGTCTATCGTAAAGAGAACGCTGAAAGGATTGCTGCAAACAGAAGATATAACAGAAAGAGAAAGAAAGCCTTGGGCGGCTTAATGAACCCAAATATAAAATAATGAGTAGAGGAAAACATTTTAGTGCAGAAGAGATTGAGTTCATCAAGGTTAACGCTTTGGTGATGACGACAACGGAGATTGCAAAGCAGCTCAATCGTAATTATTGGGCAATCCATCGAAAGATGAAGGAAATGGGTATCAGCAAGAGCCACGTGTTTACTGCTGACGAGGATTTCATCATTCGCAGAATGTATGGCAAGTACCCGGTAAAAGCCATCGCTACCAAGATTGGCGTGGATGAGAACGCTATTTACAACCGTTGCAAGAAGCTTAAGCTAACGAAAGGAGGTGCGCAATGATTGTCATAGTTACCGCTATGGATAAGGAATACGACCTTATCAGCGAATGGATTGCAAAGAATTGGCTTGACTACAAAAATGTTCAAAACATAGCTCTAATCAAGTCTGGTATTGGCAAGGTTAATGCGGCATCTTGCTTGACAGAATTTCTTTCGTCGAATACGTCCAGCAAAGTTACAAGAGTTATCTCGGTAGGATGCGCCGGTGCTGCTATTGCCGGTTTAAAGCCTGGTAATGTCGTGATTGGCAATTCGTACTGCTACCACGATGTATATTGCGGCGAACCGAATGCCAACGGGCAAGTTCAAGGTATGCCGGCAGTCTTTCCTTCTGATTTCTCGTGGATTGATATGGATGAAAGATTCCGATTAGGAACCATAGCTACGGGAGATAAGTTTGTCACTACGAGAGAGCAGGTATTGGCGATTAAGGATTTCCTTCCTAATTCGTATAACGTATGTGCTATTGACATGGAGTCTGCTGCCCTCGCACAGGTATGCTACAAGAAGGGTATTGGTTTTACGTCCATTCGAGTTATTAGCGATAATCCCCTGGAGCCGAACCAGACCGAGCAGTATGCAGGTTTTTGGGATAGTCTTGCCGAAAAGGCATTTAGTGTTGTTTGTAAATTATTAGAGAATGATACCAAGTTTTAAAGTTGATCATACGAAACTGAAGCCAGGTCTTTATGTTTCGAGAGTAGATAAATGGGGCATGGAGACTGCTACCACATTCGATATTCGCGTATGCAAGCCAAACAAAGATATGATGTCACCTGCTGTCGCGCACACAATAGAGCATTTGATGGCGGACTACCTACGCAATGATAGCCCTCTTAGCAATTCCGTTCTGTATTTTGGACCGATGGGGTGTCTTACAGGTTTCTATCTTATCCTTAAAGGTACGTGGACTTCAAAGCTAATAAAGGAAATGATAGTGGAAGCTTTTAAAGCGTGTTCGCTATCAAAGACGATTCCAGGTGCATCGGAAGTGGAATGCGGTAATTATAGGCTCAACGACTTAAAAGGAGCAAAAGAGCTATGTGGTATGTTCTCCGTATATCTATCCACAGCTGGACCGGATAAGCTCAATTATCCAGATTAATATTTATATGTAACCATAAAGTATTTAATCATTAAGTATATTTTCTTTCAATATATTTGGTGATTAAATACTTTTTTTATAATTTTGCAGCATTACTTATTGCTATCGCTTCGTACTGGGATATTTCTTGAATTTTATTGTTCAATTAAATATTTAGTTAGAATGAAAAAAAGAACGAAGCAAGTTTTAGTTATTCTGAAACCCAAATCAAAGGCGTTGGGGTTCAGTAGAGAGGAGTTAGAGGGTATTGCTGCCGATGTTGCCAATAACTTAGAACTCGATGAAGAAGCCTCAGACGAGGATGTAAACGCAGAGATTGAAAAGCAGGTCAATGCGGTTCTTCCTTATCTTAAGATTGCGCAAAAGACTGCGCAGCGTACTATCCAGAGTTTTAAGGATAGTCAAGACTTGGATGACGACGAGGTCGATGACGATGATGATGACCCTGCCGGCAACAAGAAACCAATCCGCAAACAGAAGAAAGAGAAAGATGAGCAGGTCCCAGCATGGGCGCAGGCACTCATTACTCAGAACAAAGCCTTGCAGACCGAAATCCTCGGTTTGAAGTCAGAGCGTGAGAATGATGGCCGCCGTTCTAAGCTGAAGGCACTCCTTAAGGACAAAGGTACGTTCGGAAAGACTGTCTTGAAGAATTTCGACAAGATGAAGTTCGAGAACGAATCTGACTTCGATGATTTCTACGACAGTGTTGTGGAGGACTTGGCAGCTATCGATCAAGAGCGTGCTAACGAAGGTCTCGGAAAACTTGGTGCTCCTGCGGCTCAGAGAAAGCCTAAGAAGGATGAGGTTGAGGTTATCAAGGACAATGAGATTGATGAGCTTGCCGAAACAATGTAATCTTTAAATTTTAAAAGTTATGTATGGCGTAAGCAAGACAAAAACGTTTGATTCAGGCAAGGAGTCTGTAATCATCAGAAATTACGTGAATGGCATCATGGGTGGTGTCGTTCTTGACATGACAGGTTTCTCTGGAGAGTTCATCCAGTGCGGACACATTATCATTCGTGACACTACGTCTGGCGAGTACAAGCCAATGCCTGTAACAGGTGAGGTTTATGCTTCTTTGCCAACGAGCCACGAGTATGTTGGCATCTGTATGACAACAGCTCCGGCAGATACCCCTCATGTAGGTGTTATGACGGCAGGTGAGGCTAATGATAAGGCTGTCCCTTATCCTGTCGATACAATCAAGGCAGCTTTGAAAACAGCCGTTCCTACTCTTCAGTGGGGACACGATGCAATCGGTTAAGGAGGTGATTTATGCAACAGAGTTCTTTATTTCTTAAGTATATCTTGAGTTTCTTCCCAATCCTGAAGACTTTGATTGAGAAGATTAATGGTAAGCGCAAGAACGAGATGACGTATCTCCACAAAGATACATCCATCCTCCGCCGCGTTTATTCTCCCGACAACAAATGGGAAGCCGACACAGTTGATACCTCTTACGTAGCTGCTGACTACGTGGCAGTGGATTCTCCGGTTCCTTTGAAGTCTCGTGATAAGATTTCAACCGCCAACGGCAAACTGCCAAAGGTCGGTATGAAGAAGTTCTTGAAGGAGTCAGATATCCTCGCTCTCAGACTCATGGAAGCACAGGGCGGTCAGACAGCAGAGATTCGCCGTAAGTTGGCGCAGGACCCGGTAGCTTGTAATGTCGGTGTTGATGAGCGTAATGAGTACGCCCTTCTGTATGGTCTTTCTAACGGCTATGTAGCTGTTCGTGACGACGATAATCCAAAGGAGTTGCTCCGTATCAAGTATCAGTACTTGCCAGAAAATCAGCTCGGCATCAACAATGTTAATACTGGTATTACCGTTGCAGACTTGAAAGAATGTATCGAGCGAGCATCGAATGACGGCAACACCATCTTGATCTTCTGGATTGGTAAGGCTAAGTTTGACGAACTGAAGAAGGCACAAGACGCTCGCGAGCTTGTTGCCAACTACAAGGGTCAGACTTATGACTCCAACACAAAGCTGCCGGTTCCTACTGCCAGCGTATTCCAGGAGGCATTCTTGGACGAGACCGGTGTATCATTCCGCATCATCAACCGTACTGTCCGCTTGGAGCATGATGGTGCGAAGAAGAGTGTTAAGCCTTGGAACAACGATATGATTATCGGTGTCTGCTCACAGATGATTGGTGCCCTCGTTTACGGTCAGGTAGCAGAGGCAACCAACAGAGTGCCAGGTGTAACCTATCAGCAGATTGATTACAAGCTTATCTCTCAGTATTCAACAACTGATCCATTGCGTGAGACAACTGCGGTGCAGGCATACTGCTTGCCTGTCATCGAGGACGTTGATACAATTTATCAGATTAATACTAAGCTGGCAGACCCAGACGTTTCGGTTGATACCGAAAATGAGAAAGTAGATACAGAGGACGTTAAGGTAACAATCTCTGATGTGACCTACAAGAAGCCGGAGGCTATCACAACTCTCAACGCTCTTGGTGCTACACTTCCTAGTGACGCCAGCGACAAGGAGGTTATTGATGCCTACAATGAGCTGCCTCCTACAAAGAAGAAGGAGTTCAAGGATAACGCAGCTAAAGCTGAGGAGTAATCATGAAGACGGTCGGACAAGCTTTGGTGGATGAGGTACACATACCTATCCCCTATGGTTTCGTGGAAAACGCTTGTATAAAGCGTGACCTCGATATCGAATCAGAGTTCACTGGTGACGTTGCCAGAAGTGACGCCTACAAAGGAACGCTTGCCGACTGTCTGCTTTCTCTCATACAAGCCGTTAGCTTCTCCGAAGCGGACAAATCAATAGGTTCCCTCTCGGAAGACCAGCGAAAGGCTATATTAGTTCAAGTCAATCGTTTATATAACTCTATCGGCGAGGAGGAGGTTTCCCTTACTCCAAAGCCGACAGTTTACATTAATTGCTGATGAGTCTATTGAGTTTTCATGCCTCAAAGCTATACCGGCAGCAGAAGGTAGCTGGCTATACAGATGATGATGGAAATTATCACCAGGGCAAGACCGAGTGGAAGTTCTGCTGCACTTGTGATGTAGTTCCTGCTGGCGAGGCCAACAAGTTAGTTACATCTGACGGTTCTATTGATTACTACTCCTACGAAGTGCATAATTTGCCCGTAGGAATTGAAAAGTTCTCTTATGGGGATTTTATCAAGCTAGAAATTTTAGGGGCTGAGGAGGTAATTATCAAAGTCAAGGGATTTCATCGTTATCAACTCCAGTGTAAGATATGGGCATAAGAATGACAACCAGCGCTTCCGCTCTCGATGCCTTCCTACAAAGAGCCGCAAGGAAGATACAGGAGAATGTGCTTAAGGCATTGAGCAAGCTAGGAGACGAATCTGTGGTTAGAATCCGTAACAGGTCTGCCAAGGAAAGCTGGATAGACCATACGGGCAACCTAAGAAGTTCTATAGGCTTCGCCGTGTACGAGCAGGGAAGTAAATATATGGAATCAGCCTTTTCGCAGGTTCTCAGTGGCACAGACGGCTCTGCAAAGGGCAAGAAGATGATCAATGACCTTGCTAAGGAATATTCCAGGGTTTATGCTTTGGTTGTCGTTGCCGGAATGGAATACGCAGGAGAGGTGGAAGCCTTGGAAAGCAAGGATGTTCTCGCATCAACGAAGATATGGGCCACATCCATTGTAGAGCAGCGTGTGAAGACAGCAATAGACTCAGCAGTTAATGAAATAAACAAGTGGAAGATATGAAATCAGACGGAGCAATTAAGACAGATGTTTACCGGTACATCAATGAAAGTGGTTTCATGAATAACGTCAATGGCAAGCTGTCAAAGACAATGAGACCGCATAATTCTCATAAGGAAGATGTCGTTATCTCCATCTTGGCTAATGAGGGAACGCAGCTTCAAACGGCAATTATAAATGTAAATATATATATACAAGACCAGGACGTAGATGGGCAGTTCGAGGAGAACACTATCAGAGTTGACGAAATCTGCAAAATGGCTTGGAATCTCTTGGAAACGTTCAGAACGAGCGAGTATGCGGCCCACGCTATTGAGCAGAGGGTATATGCAGCAAGCACGGGAGAACATGTAATAAATAATCAAGTTGAATATAAACTCATAAACGATTAAATTATGTCAGTAACATCATGGGGCAAATGTACTATCTACGTTCAAAAGGTAGGTAGTACAAAGAACGAGTGGACTAAGCTCCCAACTCCAAAGGATGGCACTACTACTGTTACTCCAACGAAAGGCGATACTATGACCCAGGTTGAGGAAGGTGGCGGAATTGTTGACCGCAAGACAAAGAAGTCTACCTACGAGGCTGTATATCAGCTCTTTATCAAGAAGAACCAGTCGCAGCCATTCAAGACTATTGATGGTATCATTGAGGGTAACTACCGTTTGGCTATCCAGCCAGAAGACGCCGAGCTCCCTGGCGTTTACATGGGTAATACCACCATCGGTGCCGAGGAGGGCTATACAACAGAAGAAGGTGCTTCCATCACTTATACCCACGCAGCTCTCATCCCGGAGGGTGACGTGGTGGCTAAGACTACAAACGCAAAGGGTGAGGAGGTCTATTGTGCTTACCGTTGGCGTGTTATCACCGCCGCAAATGGAACAGGTGGAAAGTATTCCTTGACTTTCAAGAAGCCGCAGGACGGTGATACCCCTCCTGCTGAAATCACGGAAAACTACACAGAGTAATAGGCATATTCTAATATCCCTTCCGCCGACTGAGGGTTATCAGCCGGCAACTTACCCAAGTAGCTCAGTTGGGAGAGCGAGACCAAATAGTCCGTCGCATGCAAAAAAAATCCAGGGTCTTCAAAAGCTGGTTGAAAGACGCAGGTTCGAGTCCTGCCTTGGGTGCCAACAATTTAAATTCGAGTGATATGGAAGAGTTAGGAATCATTATATCGAATACGCTCACAGATATGCCGATAGGCTTTGATACTGAGCACGCTCACGTTAACATCTACCCTACTACACTGGGCATGATGTACCTAACGTCGCAGTTAGTAGATAGCTTGGAGCTAGACAAAGAGTTACTTCAAGCAGATCCATTCTTGGAAGCATTGCGAGTTGCAAACACCAAAAGGGAGACATGCTGCAGATTGATTGCATATCACTCACTCAATACAAAGAACGAAATACTAGACTCCAAATGCGTAAGCAAGCAGACGGAGCTAATCTTTAAAGAATGCTCCAACGAGGATATAGCTACACTACTCATCATCATCCTTAAGGCTAACTCATACCAGACAATAGCCAAAGAGACAGGAATGGAAGAAGAAGCGAAGCGTATGGCAAAGGTCAACGCAGCAAAGAAGTCGGAGAATAGCTTTATCTTCGGAGGAAAGACAATATGGGGAACTCTAATAGACGCTGCTTGCGAAAGATACGGATGGACTTTCGATTACGTGGTATGGGGAATATCGTATAACAACCTGACTCTCATGCTCAAAGACAAGATTACTTCAATCTATCTGTCTGACGAGGAGAGGAAGAAAGCCCATATACCGGCAGCAGGGGAAGAGGTCATCGATGGCAACAACAAGGAGGCGGTAATGAAGGCGGTTATAGAGTCCGAGACCGAGATTTAACCGAAGTCTTCCTGCGCACGCACGTAAAGTTCCCATATCGGACACTCATATTTGGTGTTTCCCCGGCGATTCTTTATAACTGAGTATAAATTCAAGGAAAAATAGAACATTATGCCAAGCATTAAATTCGATACAATAGTCGAGACAGCCAAGGTCGTTTCCGGTTTTCGAGACATTCAGAACGCAGTTCATCAGACTGCTGAGAGGGTTGAGAAGGACGGAAAGTCTATTGACGATGTAATCTCGAATATACAGAACAGTATGAACATTGCCATTGGCGGTTGGAGCATTGGCAAGTTCGTCAATCAGATGATGCAGGTCCGCGGTCAGTTCCAGCAGACAGAAATGGCATTCAAGACGATGTTGCAGTCTGAGGAGAAAGCCGATGCTCTCATGAAGCAGTTAATCCGCACGGCAGCCGTCACACCTTTCGGGGTTGAAGACGTTACAGAGGGAGCCAAGCAGCTCCTTGCGTTCAACGTAGCGGCCGAGGATGTCAACAAGACGCTTATCGGATTGGGAGACGTTGCAGCAGGTATGGGTCTAAACCTTAAAGACCTCGTGATGCTTTACGGCACCACCATCGCCAAGGGTAAGATGGACACGATGGATTTGTATCAGTTCCTCAACCGAGGTATTCCTATCGCAGACGAGATAGCCAAGGTTATGGGTCTTGACGTTACCAATGCCATCAAGGAGGTCCAGAAGCAAATCAAGGCAGGCAAGGTTACCAGCGATATCTTCATCCAGGCAATGCAGAGTATGACCGCCGAGGGTAGCAAGTTCGGTGGCTTGATGGAGGCTCAGTCCAAGACTATTACAGGTCAGATAAGCAACATTGAGGATGCCATCGAGCAGATGTTCAATGACCTCGGCAAATCCCAGGAGGGTGTTATCAATACCGGATTGGGAGTCGTTTCCACCCTTGTTGAGAATTGGGAGACGGTAGGCAAGGTGCTTATGACTGTCGTTGCAGCGTATGGAGCATACAAGGCTGCGGTGATAACAATGATAGCAATATCTAAGGCACAGGTAGCTTGGGAGAGTGCGAAAGCATTCTTGTCTTTAGCGAAGTCTATCACAACCGCCAAGGATGCCATGGCTCTGTTCAATTTGGTCTCTTCTTCAAATGTTCTCGGTCTGGTTCTTGGTGCAGTAGCAGCTGGAGTCACGATGTTCAATCTTTTCGGCAATAGCGCTGAGGATGCCGCCACCAAGACTTCCAAATTTACCGAGAGTGCAAATGAAGCATCAAGCAAGGTCGAGTCGCTAATCTCCATTCTGAAGACTGCAAAGGAAGGCTCCAAGGTTTACAAGGACACCATCAAGGAGCTGTCAAACATCTATGACAACTACGGGATTGCTATTGACAAGATCAAGGAAGACGAGAGCAACCTTGTGGATGTTAAGCAGCAGGAGATAGATAAATCTAAAGAACTCGTCGAACAAATCAAGCTGGAGGCCACAGAGCGCAACAGAGCCAATGCAATCTCCAAGGCTAATGAAGAATACAACAACCGTGTGGATAGCGCTCAGCAAGCCCTTTTGGGTAAGTTGAAGGATTATGGAACCTCTAGCAGCGGTATAGCCGTCGGCATACAGAACATCGTATCTGACTCGGTTATCAAGCAGTTTGATGACCTAACACAGAAGATGGCTGGCTTGAATGAGCACTCCAAGGAGTATCAGACCTATCTGAAGCAATACAATCAGTTAGAGGCTTCTTTGATATCCGAATCAGAAAAGCTAGCTAATGCTTTCGGTTTTACAGGAGACAAGACAAGCGATGCCAGGAAGGCATTGATTGGTTATCTCTATGAACTTCGAGCTGCAAAGAAGCTGCATACCGAGGAGGCAGATAATATCAACAAGGCTGCAGATGCAACAGAGGATTTCGGAAACAAGGCCACTTCTACTAAGGAAAGGATAAATGCTTTGCAGAAGCAACTCCAGGGTGCCGGCGAGGATGTACACGTTCTCTACAACCGTGTCAAGGAGTTCATGCAGAACTATTCCGAGAACAACATCAACTTCCACGTCAACTTCGATACCAAGATACCATCGTGGATGCAGAATATGAATATTCCGGAGCTAGGACGCTTAGGTAAATACTTCTCTGCTTTGGCACGCGACCTTGCAAATAACAAGAAGTCTGGTGCGCTGGTCAATGGCAAATGGATGTCAACCAAAGATATCGCACAGCGAGGATGGGATTACACCAATGCGGCGAACACCAGGCAGACCAAGGCAGAAGACGATGCCAAGAAGAAGCGGCGCGAGAAGGAAGAGGCAGAAGCCAATGCCAAGAAGAACGCTGCCAAAGCAAAGAAAGCAGACGCCGATGCCAAGAAGCTAGCAGAAGACCGGAAGAAGGCCCAGGAGGAACTGAACGAGGACTTGAAGCAGCTGCAGCAGGAAAATATCGACACCGATATATCTCAGATGCAGGAAGGCACGGAGAAGAAGCTTGCTCAAATCAAGAACGACTATGCCAAGCGCAAAGCCGAGATTGACAAGCAGGAAGCAGAGTTCAAGAAGAAAAACAAGGAAGCTGGCAAGAAAGTAACCCTTACCTCTGCTCAGTCCAATGCCCTCAATAAGGCAAGAGACCTCGCTACCCAAGAGTATAACAAGAAGCTTGATGAGGTCAACAGGGAAGCCCTCACCTCTATGCGTGACTACTTGAAGGAGTATGGTTCTCTCTATCAACAGAAGCAAGCCATTGCCGAGGAGTACGAGGAGAAGATTGCCAAGGCTCAGACGGAAGGCGAAAAGCTCTCTCTTCAGCAGCAGAGAAAGAAGGACCTCCAAACCATCGAGATAAATGCCATCAGACAGAACATCGATTGGGGAAGCGTCTTCGGAGACTTCGGTGCTATGTTCAAGGACCAACTTGAGCCTACCATTGAGAAGCTGCAAGAGCTCTCCAAGAGCACAACAGATGTTAATGAGCAGAAGACTATACAGGAACTTATCTCCAAGCTACAAGGTTCTGCCACCATCTGGGATAGCGACATCTTCAAGAAAGTCTCTGACGATATAAACTCCTATCAGTCAGCCATGCAGGGCTATATTGACGCACAAGAGCGAGAGATTGAAGCCACGAAAGCCGTTACCAAGTCGCAGGAAGACCTCGCCAAGGCTAAGAAGAGCGGTGACAAGACAAGTATCAGCAAGGCTGAAGCCAACCTCTCTAGAGCGCAGGGCGTACTTGCTACCGCATCTAACAACGTTTTGGAGTTCGGTTCATCAGTTCAGAAGGCATCATCAGACTTGCAGACATCTGCACAGAAGGCAGTTTCTCAGTTTCAGCAGCTTGAAAATGGTTTGCAAGGCCTCACATCGGGGTCACTCAAAGGCATAGGAAACTCCATTCTAGGGCTTGACAAGCTTTTCGGCGGTACTATGCAGAAGGACGTTGCCAACACGCTTGCAAAGGGCATCCAAGGATTGCTCGGTAAAGATAGTGACGCAGCTAAATCTCTGACGAAAGCTTTAGGGGATAGCGGTATGGCAGGTGAAATAATTTCCGCAATACTCGGCATCCTCGATATTCTGAAAGATGGCTTCGGAACACTCATCAGCAACCTCATGGACACGGTCTTTGGCGCAGTAACGGGCATCCTCGATGATGCTTTATCGGGTGACATCGTTATGAAGCCATTGAAGAGTATCGGGAACAACGTTTCTCATATCCTCAACACGCTTTCATTCGGTGGCTTCAATAGTCTGTTCGGTGTAGATGGAAATGCAAAGAAAGTCAATGACACCATCGAAAGACTGACGGACAGAAACACCCTCTTGCAGCAATCCATCGAGGATTTGACTGACGCAATGGAAAACTCCTATGGTTCCAAGGCAACCTCATACTACGAGCAAGCCTATAAGAATCAGCAGAAGACCAATCAGAACTACCTCGACATCGCAAAAGCGCAGGCAAGTTATCACGGTTCGCACGGCTCATGGAATCGCTATTGGGGTGGCTTCGGTAGTGATGAGATGGATTGGATCAAGAAGAACGTCAAATCAGACTTCAATGGCGACCTATTCTCCCTTAGTCCAGAGGAAATGAAGCTCCTCCGTGGCAACGTTGCTATCTGGGAGCACATTGAGAACACTGGAAAGGGTAACTATGGTGGGCGTCTGACGGAGAAGTTGAATGACTACATAGACCAAGCGGGCAAGCTGGATGAGTTATCAGACAAGCTGAATGAAAGCCTTACGCAGATTTCCTTTGACAGCATGAAGGATAGCTTCGTGTCAGACCTTATGGATATGAGCAAGTCAGCGCAGGACTTTGCAGACGATTTCGCTGAAATGATGCAGAAGGCTCTTCTCTCCTACTCTATGGAAGACCTTATCAACGGAGACTTGAAGAAGCTCTATGATGATTGGGCGAAGGCTATCAAGGACAACGATGGCAAGCTTACCGAAACAGACATAGAAGCATTCAACAAGCGTTACGATGATATTGTCCAGGAAGGCTTGAAGAGACGTGACGAGTGGGCAAAGGTAACTGGCTACACTGGTTCCTCATCCTCATCACAGACCGCAACAAGCGGAGGATGGGCATCTATGGGGCAAGATACCGCAGACGAGCTGAATGGTCGCTTCACCGCCCTGCAGATAGCAGGAGAATCCATCGCTCAGAACATGACTACCACCATATCACAGATGGAGAGCATCGTTACACTCGGAATCTCAACCAATGGCGCAGTATTGGAGATTAGAAACATGATGATTATGACAAACAGCTACCTCGAAGACATCGTGAAGTATTCAAAGCTTACATATAATGACTTCGGAGCCAAGCTGGATGACATGAACAGAAGATTAAAGGATATTTGACCTCTATAGGCTTTTCGCTCGTCAACCCTTACAACTATACTCGGCAATAGCAAAAGCGGCTCACAGCGAAGCCTATGAGGTTATTTAATGATTAAATAGTTATGCTTAATGGTCAACTTTATATCAATGGCAAGGATGCCTATCTTACGTGGGGCATATTATTAGACGAAACTGCCCTCAGTGCGCTCATGACCCCTGCACCAAACAAGGAGTTCATCAGCAACAAATATCGCTCAAAGGACGGGAAGTCGGTTATCAAGCACAATCCTAGATTGGATGAGAGGGAGATAACGCTGCCGTTCAATATGACCGCCAAGGACACAGATACGTTCATGACGAACTATTCTAGGTTCTGCGAGGAGGTTCTTGCAAAGGGAGAGTTGGTTATCCGCACCCGATTCCAGCCTAATGTGTGGTATCGGTGTATCTATCTCTCCTGCACTCAGTTTAGTCAGTGCATTCGGGAAATGGCAAAGTTCAGCCTAAAGCTCAACGAGCCAGACCCTAGTGACAGAGGTGAAACAAGTAAATACGCAAGCTCATGATTCAGATTAAGAGAAACAACAAGGTGTTCTTCACATTAGAGGACTTCGGTGAGGGTTCTAAGCTGTCATATCAGCTTATGGACCACCACTACATCATATTGAAGTTCACTACGGCTACTCCTATCTATTTCGAGATTGGTGATTCCGTGGAGATTCCCGACTTCGGTTACTTTGAGCTTACATCATCATACTTCCCTAAGCACAATAATAGTGATGGCTACGACTACGAAATGCAGATGGATGCCTACTATATGTCTTGGAAGAATAAGATTTGCAAGTATCGCCCTCAGCACGGAGCCAACGAGACCTCCTTCAACCTCACAACAACTGTAGGTGTACACATGAACGTTATACTCGGCAACCTAAAGGCGCTAGGGCTTACGTACAATGGCAAGGATTTCTCCGTTGACTACACTACGTACAACAACAAGGCTTTCGATGTCCAGAAGAGATTCTTGATCGAGTACGGCTCCATCAGTATTCTTGATGCTCTCAACGCTATCTGTTCCGAAGACGCACTCAACTGCGAGTGGTGGATAGATGGCTCTATTATATACCTTGGATATTGCGAAATGGAAGGGCAGACAACATTCGAACAAGATGTTAATGTTCTGTCTATGTCCTATTCGGAATCTAAGTCAACTTATATCACAAGACTGTACGCATTCGGCTCAGACAGGAATATCCCGAAAGGATATTTCACTGGTGCCGATGCGGACGTCACTACCGATGGTGTTGCTACTGATTACCTCATGCTCCCTAACAAGGAAGTGGATAGTGATGGTTTCTACGCAAAGGATGGCTACCTGGAGAACGTGAATGTTGTGAAGAACGATAAGCAGGCTATCGAAGGTGTCGTGATGTTCGAGGACGAATACCCGAAGGTTGAATGCAGGGTGAGCAGAATCAAGACCTACGATAGCACTGTTGATAACGAAGACGGGACTAAGACTACACAGACGTTTTGGCAGGTCACTTCTACAGACTCTTTCACTAATAGCTTCAAGGAGAGTTGGATAAAGAGTAACCTCACTTTAGGCATCAAGTTCACTAGCGGTGCTCTCATGGGTATGGAGTTCGATGTTAGTTTCAAAGTCATTGACAAGGTTAACTACTTTGAGATTGTTGCTAATGACACTTACGGAAGAACTCTTCCCGATGGCGTTATGTGCCCGAAGGTAGGTGATAAGTACTTCCTGTTCAATTGGGACGCAACCAAGATTACAGATACGGACCTCATCCCTACTGCTCAGTTATCTCTGTTCGATAGAGCGAAGCAGTACTATCAGAAAACCATGATCAGCAACTCAAACTTCACCTGCACGATGGATGGCGATAAGTTCTACAATGATGGAACATACGATTACCATCCTCTCGGTGAACAGGTAAAGCTGATTAATGATATGTTTGCGCAGGTGGATGCGGATGGCAAGCACTACCGAAACTCTCGTATCATCGGCATGGAGATACCTCTGGATGTCCCTTACGACCACCCTCAGTACACGGTTGGCGAGAAGGCAGCTACTAGCCGGTTGGGTAAGTTGGAAGACAAGGTTGATTCCATCAAGGTGAATGGAATGCAGATAGGCGGCACAGGAAGCGGTAATGGTGGAGGTGTCTATGTAATCGGCATGAACGATACCACTCCTGCATCCGATAGTAACGTTTATTCTGCTAGACGTTCTAGGATGGAGTTTGTATCTAGGCTGCAGGATAACACCGCAAAAGGAACTATCACTTGGGAAAAGGTACAGAAGTTCTTGCAAGGCTTCTTCCTCGGTCACTCAAATGAGTTTAGCATAGACGGAAGTGGTAACGCTATCCTCTCTAGTGTGTTGGTGAATCTCTTGAAATCACTCGATTTTAACGAGGCAGAGCAGAGTGGTTTTGCTATTAAGCAACGAAGCGATGGTAAGTTTCAAATGTTGCTTACGGATTTGATAGTATGGGGTAAGGCAATTTTCAACACCCTCTTGATACGTGAACTCAGCTACGTTGGAGGTAATATCGTCCTCTCCCCTGCTGCTGGTAAGATAAGCTACATCAAGGAAGTATATAGCGAGACAACGAATGAGCTGATTGGCTGGAAATGCTATCTCCTCGCTGATGATGGAACGACCGCCACTATCAACTCATTCAAGGTGGAAGACCAAGTTAGGTGCAAGACGTTCAACATCAAGGCTGGTGTCTATGAGAACGTCAGCAACAAAGATTACTGGAGACTTGTCACAAAGGTATCAGCCGAGAACGAGGCAATCACGGATTCGGAAGGTCACGAACTCTACGACGGAAAGAAGTTCGCTTGGATTCAGATTGCGAAGGACAACTGCATGGAAGGCTCGGATAACCCTGCTGTAGGAGATACCATCGTCCTCATGGGTAACAGAAGTGACAGAAGCCGACAGCACCTTCTGATGATGGAGACCGAAGGAGATTCCGCACCTACGTTCACCATGTACCGAGGTATCAACTCCTATTCTCTTAAAGGCAAATCCATCTTCGATGTAGGATTCAACGGCATCAACATCGTGTCAAAGTACTACCACATAACCACCGTTGACGGAGAGAAGATTTGGACTCCCGTCTATCGTGGTGATTGGAAGGAAGGTACGGAATACAGCTACTATGATGAGGTTACATGGCTTGGCACAAGATGGCTCTGTATCTCTCCAGAAGGACAGACCACAACAGATGAACCATCTGAGGATTCACCTTATTGGAAGGCGACTACGAATATATATAAGCCGCAAGTTATCCTATATACAGATATTGTTTACAGCGGTATCTCTATAGGCGAGACACACAACATTACTTGCAAGCTAATGCTTGGTGATAAAGATGTATCAAACGGAGTAGCTTCATGGAAGGTGACACGCAAAACCAATGATTCCTTAGATGATGCTGCATGGGCGACTAAAGATAAGGTTAAGAACTTCAATGGCTCAATAGATATTGTCTGGTCTAATGATGGAACAGAAGACGATTTGGGCAAGGGTGATACTGCGAAATTTGTATTCACAGCAACGACCACAACAGGAAAAATTCATCAAGAATATATTAAAGTTTAAAAAATAGGAGATTAAAAATATGGGAAAAGAAATTCATCTTTCGGCAACCGCAGCAGTCAGACGAGCATTGAAGGGTGACACATTATCCCTCAGTCTGCAAACGAATGGTGTACCGCTCTTTCAAGGTTTGAACCCAGATACGTTTACCGTGTCACCTAATTGGAGCGAAAGCGGAACGCATCCTATCATCACTCCATCTGTTTGCTCTGCACGTAAAAACAACGTAACACTGACAAATCACGCATGGTCTTACAACGGAAAAAATTTAGGATTCAGCTCTAGCGGTACTGGATGGGAGACCTCGACTGTTGATAATAGATTCAAACTTAATCATACTGATGGTTCTCTCTCTATTGTCGCAGACCTCGCATCTAAGGTCAATCAAGATTCCGTTACTCTTACCTATTCGGGCGATGCCGTATTGGGAGCTAGTATATACCCAATGGAGAAAAGCATTGATATATTGGTATCTATGTTGGGTGGCTCATCTTATTTCGGAGGTGTGTCTGCTGATACTACGGTATTAAGCAAGGGACAGACGCAAGCTATCCTCAGACCTTGGCTGTTTAACTCCGCAGGTGGAGAGGTTTCTACCTATTCTATTAATCTGTATCGTGGCAGCGGAACAGACCTTGCAGGAACTTACACAAATCCGGGAAGCGGTATCACTATACACAGAGATAAGACGGGAGATTCGGACAAACTCTATGTAGATAGTCATCAGCTCTTCGTCCTTGAGTTCGTTGTTGATGGTGCTGCCGTGTATAGAACAGGTATCAGCATTGATGATATTTCTGATATTTATCAGATTGCCCTTAATTCAGAAGGTCAGGTTGATGAAGATAGTAATCAGACGTTTCGCTGTATCGTTACCAACTGCGAGACAGGTAAAGTACCGAATAGTATAACTGGTAATGTTACCTTCGTTATCTATACTGATAGCAAAGGTAACATCGAGAATAAACGCTCGGAGACGATGACTTGGGCAAAGAACGTCAGTGATGGATTCATTGTAAGGAATGCTGATACGATTGACGAGAACAAGAATATCATAGGTG
>ULVC01051892.1_pt1 | contig 23080 bp, 26 predicted proteins | sample 1958821 | NCBI WGS metagenome assembly ULVC01 (sample SAMEA4835769, study PRJEB28245) | human gut metagenome | biome: gut microbiome; material: fecal sample | place: Denmark | collected 2008 | reverse complement strand
AGAAACGGGCAAGGATATTGTTGGATATGTAGAGTTAAGACCGCCAGTAAAAACCGGCGGTCTTAACTCTACATACTCCGCGTATTCAATACGTCTTCATGTTTTTCAGATAGAACTCATAATGCTTAACAGACTCCGGTATCCTCCTTAGTCAGCGACAACGAGTGATGCAAGATAGTTTCTAATCTTCTTAAGCTCCATTTTCCTATCCATCTTATTTTCAAAAGCAATCTAATAAAATAGACTGTTTTCCGTATCACTTGCCGTTCTCTCTGCGGATATAGTTCTTATCCTGCAAGGACGTTATGATCCGCTTCACGGTTGCGATGGATTTACCCGTTGCGCTCACAAGTTCCTGCTGCTTGATGCTTGGGTTCTGTGCGACCCGCTCCAAAACAGCCAGTTCCTCCAGCGAGCAGTCCAAAGTATCAAATTGATACTTTGGAACTTTGGGACTGATACTTTGGGAAACGCTCTTGTCCGCAAAATCAATGTGCATCTCATTCCTTGCTCAGATCTTCCGTCTTGAAGGTCGTATACCCCTCATAGTAGTAGCTGTGGTCGATGCCTTTCATATAGACCTCGCGGCTGTTGATCTCGTCGGTCAAAGCCGCTTTCAGCAGCACCTTGATTTCCACGTCCTTGATGGGGCTGCGCTCCATGGCGAGGAGATAATCCTCCTTATCCACTTTGCTCCAATCCACCACCTGTCCGATACCGGCTTTCAGCATCTGGTCGAGCCACAGACGAGTGCTTCGGCCGTTGCCCTCGCGGAACGGGTGGGCAATATTCATCTCCACATACTTTTCGATGATCTCGTCAAAGGTAGATTGCGGCATCTTGTCGATGTTTCCAAGCGCTGCCTCCAGATACATTAAAGGGGCAAAACGAAAATTGCCCTTTGCCAGATTTACCGTGCGCAGTTCGCCTGCAAAGTCATAAATATCCTCGAAAAGCGCCTTATGAATGGCTTGCAATGACGCAAATCTGCCGGGGGCCAGCTTGTCCAGAGCGCTGCTTTCAAACAGTTCCACGGCTTTCCTTTTGCTGATTCTCTCCTCCTCGCGGGCGAGCTCGGCGGAGTTTGTGATACCAAGTTTATTTTCAAGTGCCATCGTGGGCCTCCATGTGTTTGTAAAATAGTTTCTCAGAGCGTATCCAGAAGATTGGCATATCGCTCACAGATGCTTTTCTCCAACGCTTCAATGATACCGCTGATGATAGACTCAAAGGTCAGCAGCGTATGTGTTTCCTCCTCAACATCCAGCCTGAAGCGGCATATATTGCCGCCATGAACAGCCAGATCAATATCGCTTGTGAGGTGGAAGTTCTCTCGTGCTCGGGAGCCAAAAAGAATCACTTTTTGTAAGAGGTGTTTTTTTGTCAAAGTGGAAATCTGCCGGATGACCGTTGGTTCAAATCCATACGCCGTCATCCCGTCACTCCCTTCGATAGAGCTGCAAAGCTGCTACCATACCTATAACTTCACAAATTTATTATACCATAAAACGCCATCTCCACAAGCAAAAGAAAGAAAATAGCAGGGAAAATGTCAAATCTAGAATGAGAACCTCCGGATGCCTTGACGCCGCTCTCCTGTGATAAAATATTATGAAAGGAAACATCAGCGCGCTGTGGTGCTTTGGGTGTAACCTGTGGAGAGATTTTCCTCCATGTTCAGAACTGTGCCGGTGTTTTCTTTTTTGTGCTCTATGCGCCCCTCTCGTGCGCAACTCCCCGCCGCCGCAAGAATTACAATATGATGGAAATTTATTTCCTCAATGTAGTCGCATTGTCGTAGTTCCCTGTTTTCTCTCGTAGTGGTATAATGCATGGAACAGGAGGGCTGACAATGGCTGAGTCGTAGTTCCCTGTTTTCTCTCGTAGTGGTATAATAATCAGCATCCGCCCGAAGTGGTGCGAGAAGTCGTAGTTCCCTGTTTTCTCTCGTAGTGGTATAATCGAGGCGCACCGCTACTTTACGGCGGAGGCGTCGTAGTTCCCTGTTTTCTCTCGTAGTGGTATAATTCTGGCGAAGAAGATATTCGCTCCCTACCGGTCGTAGTTCCCTGTTTTCTCTCGTAGTGGTATAATGTTTGCGTGTCTTGGTGTCACTCGTGCCCAGTCGTAGTTCCCTGTTTTCTCTCGTAGTGGTATAATCTGCGACCCTACAAACGTAGCCCCCAAAACGTCGTAGTTCCCTGCTTTCTCTCGTAGTGGTATAATCGGCGGCGTAGTCCAGTGCGGCGTGCATGTGTCGTAGTTCCCTGTTTTCTCTCGTAGTGGTATAATCGGCACGGTGGGCTTGCTCGCATCCGATGAGTCGTAGTTCCCTGTTTTCTCTCGTAGTGGTATAATTAGCATACAGAGCCGGAGTATCTGCTGCGCGTCGTAGTTCCCTGTTTTCTCTCGTAGTGGTATAATTAATGTTAGTGAAACTATTAGAGACGTCAGGTCGTAGTTCCCTGTTTTCTCTCGTAGTGGTATAATGCACCTCTCAGATCCGCTGCACGCGCAGCGGTCGTAGTTCCCTGTTTTCTCTCGTAGTGGTATAATGGATGCGGTTTGCACCCTCGGCACTTGCGTGTCGTAGTTCCCTGTTTTCTCTCGTAGTGGTATAATGCAGTGGGTGCTCGACTACCTCGAGCAGCGGTCGTAGTTCCCTGTTTTCTCTCGTAGTGGTATAATTGGAGATATCGCAGTTCTTGATGTTGCCATAGTCGTAGTTCCCTGTTTTCTCTCGTAGTGGTATAATCTCACTTTCGATAATCGGCATGGTCCATTTGTCGTAGTTCCCTGTTTTCTCTCGTAGTGGTATAATTGGCGGTAAGACCACAAACAATATGTCTACGTCGTAGTTCCCTGTTTTCTCTCGTAGTGGTATAATATCAACGTTGGAATACAGAGAAACAAAACAGTCGTAGTTCCCTGTTTTCTCTCGTAGTGGTATAATCCGAGCGTCGATATCTTCTGCATCTTCATCGTCGTAGTTCCCTGTTTTCTCTCGTAGTGGTATAATAGGCGAAGCATTGGGAACAAAAAATAAGCACTTTTCTCTTCGCTATCTGGCAAAAAAAGGGGAAAAAGCGAAAAATAAAGAACGGTTTCACGAAGAAGCCGTTCTTTATTTTTTTAAAAAATCATGAGCTGCTCAAATTGCTGCGGCTTATCGTATGGCGTTGGTTTTCCTACCAACAGTTCAATGGCACCATACTGCTTTTCTGTGATGACCAACATCCGTACAGAACCCTTTGACGGAAGTGCGGATAATATCCGTCGCCTATGTGTTTCTACCGAATCTCTGCCGTTGCAAATACGCGCATAGACGGAATACTGCACCATGTGGTACCCATCTCTTGTAAGAAAGTTGCGGAATTGTGTTGCGCTGCGGCGTTCCGCCTTTGTTTTGACCGGTAAATCGAACATCACCAAAATTCTCATAAGCCTATTCATACTGATGCAGCTCCAAAGGGATTAGCTCCGGCAATTCCAGCAGATTCTCCCCCGCTGTAACGCTATTGGCCAAAGCCGTACACACCCGGTCAATCGACAGCATGACCCTGTATCGTCTGCCCGCCTGCTTTACGAGATAATTGGTGAGATTGAAAAGCCCCGCTTTCTGCCGCGGTGTCAGCACATCATCGTCTTTGGAGAAATTCTGCGTCACATAGAGATCGACAACGGGGCGAAAGGGTTCGATCAGGTCGTCCGCCAGATTGAAGTTGTTCAACTCGCTTCGATGGTGCAGTCCGATGCAGGGCTCCAAGCCATGCACAACAAGATTTCTGGCAATTCCGGCCCGCATGACCGCATAGCCGTAATTCAGCGCCGCATTTCTCGGGTCGTCCGAACTCCGGGAAAACCCAACTCCGAACAAAGCGGGAAAATAACCGGCCGCAGCTACCGCTTCTCTGTTGTCGCTGTCGTTAGAGAGCACTTTTCCTGCCATTTGCCGAAGATCCTCCCAGCCAGCTTTATTCGTTATACGCAAACACTCGGACTGATTCCAGATCTTTTGGCTTACGATCTGCTGCCAAAGCTGCTTTTGCAGCGGCTTGCCCATCTCGCACTGCGATAGCAGCAGCTTTCGCTGACGGCAGAACTGGTTGATGGGCAGTATTTGACCGCTCGGCAGGTGTTTTTCGTCGCACAGGAAGACGGTGATGCCATGATTTGCCATCGCTGCAGCTGCGTAAGCGGTCAGCGCGACCTGCGGAGACTCAATGAGAACAGACGAAATATCCTCCAACGGAACCGTGATTTTTTCCGCCTGTTCGATGACCAGCTGCTCTCGCTGTACACTGAGCCGCGCGGGGTTCGCCAAAAAGATATTCCGATATTCCATCTCAACCCTCCTTGGAAAATGTCATCCGTTTTTCGGGGAGATCTACTTTTTGATAGTTTCCTAATACATCCACCTGATATTTTTCGATGGATTGCAGGGTCTTAATGCCTAAGCTCGGCTGCAAATATCGCCTATCATGTGTTTCCACAAAGATCTGTGCTACCGCAATGCCTGCGCTCCGGTAATAATACATTCCATCCTGCCGAACGATTTCCTTTTCTCCCGTGCCGCCCTTGGCAAGATTCAACTTGATTCCCTTGCGGCTCTGGATACGTACCAAATCTCCTGGATAAAGAGAGAAGACAAAGTTTTCGTCCTTCATTTCCTTCCATAAATTATACGGTTTCATTGCCACAGCCGCCTTATTGGGCAGTTTCTCTCTCTTCGTATCCGCCACATAGATGGGAACAAAATAGTAACCGTCGTCCTCTACATAGAACACATCAATGCGGATCATGCTGCCGTTTGCCGCGATGCCGTTTCGAACAGGCAGTCCGATCGTGGCTTTTTCGCAGATTTTTACCTTGTCCACTCGCGGACCCGGTGTGCCATCTTTCTTGGGCTTGTAGAACGGCTTGGCAAACGCCTTCGCGCCGTCACCGCCGAAGTCTTTCAAACGCGACAGCAACGCATTGTACAGCAGCGTATCACTTGCCGGATTATAATACCCCTCGATTTCACCGAATTTGTTGAGCTTCAGATTCGTCAGAGGTGTTTTCGTCACGGTGAAGCCATCGCCGCCTTTGCGGCTGCGGATGGTCTCGGCGTGGGCCGCCCCAGTCACCTTATGATTTGGCATTCTGGAAACGAAAACAGGCTTGATCTCCTCGTCGCTCTCATAGGTCGACAGCTTGAGCAGGTCAATCTGATGCCGCGGGTCGATGGGATTGAGACGCGCCTCCAGTTCCTGACGGAAGCGTTCCCACGGCTTCGGGAACAGATCGCGCCGCGCTTCCTGCGGCAGTTCTAAAAGTTCGCCTGTAGCGGGATCAACATAGCCCGCGGGCGCTTTTTCCAAAGTCTCACGCCGCTTGCTGTGCTCGGTCAATCGCTGTACCAATCCTGGGGTGGTTGCAGCAATTACCGCAGCGTCCAGACAGTGGTGCAGGTCTCCGTCCTCACGGATCTTCTGCACGCCCCAGCGATTGCGGAGCATTGATGTGACCGCACCGTTGACCGTCTGGACAGGTCTCTTCTTGTAGTTTGATTCTGCAAAGACAAGGTTGTTTCGAATGAGGTTATAAATGGATCGAGTAATGTATTGTGTATCCTTGAGATTCCGGTCGATAAATCCCGCGCTTTCCTCTTCGCTCAACTGCCTTTTCAGCAATTTTTGCCGCTTGCGGTAGTTGCGGATCAGATTTTCAACCCGCACTTCGTATTCATGCCAGCGAACTTCATCGTACCCAAAATATTCGTAGGGTAGGCGGTTTCCCTTCTGCCGGTTTTCACTGGCCAGAACCAGAACCTTATTTTGATAGCTGTCGTCAAAACAACGGCTATAGGGGACGATGTGATCCACGTCCGCATAGCCCGGTTCAAAGAGTCGGGAAGGATCTAAATTTTTCCCGGAATACAAACATACGCCATCCTGTTCCTGATAGAGTTTGAATTTGACAATATCCAAGCCGGTCGCATGGTCTCCCTTGTATTCTGCGATCTGCTCCTTTGCGCGCTCGTTTGCTGCGCGATTCTCGTCCTGCCTTTTTTCCGCCTTGCGGCGTTCATCAAAGTTTCGGCTCATCTCGCGTGCCAATTCGATGCGTACCACATCCGGTGGGCCATAGGTGCGGACGATCGCATTGATAACCTTGATGGTCTGCGATACTGCTCTGCGGACTACTGGATTTGTGATTTCATCCATATCCGTTAAGGAAAGCCGATTCTTCCGCTGTTCTGAATGCAGCCCGCGATGATCGCCGTAAATCTGTGTACATGCCTCATCGTAGCGCATTCCCTGCTCAAGCAACGGGATAAGTTTCTGCATTGCCTGAACAGAAAGGCTTCCGTATTTGCTAAATGAGAGCGGCAGCAACGCTTCATCGAATTGCACCGGAATACCCGCCATCCGCAGTGCCGCTATGCGCTTCGCGTCGCTTTTGCACTCCGTTAAAATCGTAGCAATGGCATTGAGCTGCTCCTCGGTCAAGGTGCCGATCGTGTCCTTGCCCACCTTGTCCAGCGCCGTCCGCATTTTGTGGTAGGACTGCATCTGCGGCCACTTGCGTTTCTCCGCTTCCTCTTTCGTTTTCTCACCATAATAGAGGTCGTTAAAGAACACATCGTCATCCAGATTCAGCTTCTTGCGGATCTGTCCATAGCTCAGCGATGCCGAACGGAGCGCCGCGCTTTTCAGCACTTCACGCTGCTCATCATCCAACGGCTCCGGCGGCATCCCCATGCCGGTCAAACGCATGCGGTTCAAGTCCTGCAATAGCTTAAAATACTCGAATGTATAGGTCGCCTTTGCGGCCCTCTGCTGATCCGGCTCAAAGGTACAAAAACCGACCTTATCACCGATGCCCCCGCGAAACGGGCTTTCTCCGCCCGGCCCCTCGTCGAAACTTCGTTGTCCCTCTAAAATGGAAAGGTAGGCAGCCTCCAAATCTTCACTTGACCAGTCTGCACCCAGTTTTCTCTGCGCAGCGAATATCTGCTTTGCTTCGTCCACGATAGCCGAACGCTCCACGGTAAAGCGATAATCGTCTGTCTTGTTGCGAGTCTGCTGGTAGCGTGTGCCGTCCGGATTGCTCTGCCAGAACCGCTCATCCCGATACATCATCTCGCCTACTGTGCGGTAGCCGTGCTCGGCCATGCAGCGGCGGTTTTCCTCGATGGCGGTCTTGACCTTCCCTGTCTCCTTTTCATCCTTCGCCGCCTCCGCGGTGCTATTGGACTTGTAGCCGCGCCGCTGGGCAAGATGAATCAGCACCTGAACCGCTTCCTCCTTGGAGAGTGGGCGGTCCAGCGCCTCGGCGCGCAGCTGGTAGGGCGATTTTTGGAAGCCACCGGCGGCATACATGGCCTGTATATCCGAAACCGACATCATGCCGCGCTGCTCCATCAGGTAACGGATGCGTTCCAAACGGTGCCGATGGCGGCGCAGGCGGCGCCGGGCGCTTCTCGCATCCCGCCGGGGAGCCGCAAGGCTGGCACCTGTCTTTGGCTGCTCCGCCTTGTCAAAAATACGCACGCCCAAGTCCTGAATCCGGTCAGGTTCTCCGTTCGGCTGATTTCGGAGGACTGCCCAGCCGACAGAACCAATGCCAATGTCTAATCCAAGCGCATAATGAAACTCTGACATCTGAGAGGGCTCCTTTCTTAAAATACGAAGATACCCCGGCCGATAAGGCCGGGGTAGGGCTTCGAGGTGTTCTACCTTATCGTAGTAACACGGTTTTCCCTCGTAGTGGTATAAGGGTATATACAATATATCCTTTTTCACCAAGAATGTCAACACATACTTAATTTACCTCGTGTGGGATAACCAATGAGAAATTCGCATTAAGCGATATTGTTACTTTCTCTTCATGATTTATTGCTATCGATTACATCCATTTCACCTTCTGCCAAATTCGTGACTGCATCTCTTTGATTTCATTCAAATCAGATTGACGGACATAGCCGCAGGTGTTGGCAACACGGGCTATCTGGTTGATGTTGTTACCGATGGCTGACAACTCATGCAAAAGGTCAATAAAAACCTCCGGACGCCGGGGCTTGATTTTCTGTCCCGCGATCAACAGGCGCAAAAAAGTCTGCGTGGTCAGTCCGGACGCGACGACCTGATCTTTCAAATGCTTGAGTTCTTCGTCGTTTAAGCGCAAGGTAAGCGCATGGTTTCTCTGGCGCATAGATATTCTCCTTTCATCGGGGATTTTAAGGGGTTGCCCCCTTAACAAGCGCATTTGGATAGCCAAATGCTATGCTTGCGAAAGCAGCTTCCGTATAGCGGTTTCATTTTCGTGACAACGCTGTTGTAAAATTAACTTCTTGATTTATTGGTGTCCAATAGGTATAATAATTGCAAGAAACTTTTGAGGTGAATGACCATGCTACACGAGGAACGAACTGCAAATATTCTTATCAACAAGGCGGGGGGAAACGCCGGTCCGGATGCCAATGGCTACCGCGTGGCTCTGCCATCTGCTTGGATGAAGGCCCTGGGCATCTCTGAGGGCAGCCGCACCGTAACGCTGCAATTCGATGGGGAAAGCATTACCATCCGCCGCCCTGCCGTGTCTGATTACAATGTATTTCTGGCCAATGCCCGAAGCAGCGCTCACGCCCTCCTGATCCTGTACTACTACGATGGGAATAAGCTCTGTACGAAGATCTGCGCTGACCAAACCACTCATCAACTTGCCATCGAAAACGAGGCCAGTTCTCCCCTTTCCACCGCTTTCGGCGTGAACCGCAAGCCCACATGGGACGATCTGCAAATCTTTTTGAAAGACCGCTGTGTGCCGCAGGAGCGGGACGGTTTGAAATATTACCTGTCTGACTTGGGACTGGACTGCTATGACCCGCTGGCGATCATCCGCAAGACCGAAGGGCGCATGGCAGAGGATTCGTGCTGGATCAAAATTGTGGAGGGCTGAATATGTCGATCAGACTGACAACGGGAAGCCGCATCGCGGAAACCTCGTCTAAGGGCAATCAGGAAAAATGGCTGGCAGATGGCCGCTGGTACAAGCTGGATCTGTTCGGCTATGAAGGGCTGGCAGAAACCGTAACCTCTGCGCTGCTGGCACAAACCAATACCGGCGCGTTGGGCTTTCGCTATGTGACCTACCGCATGGAGCGGCTGGAAGTCCACGGACACATCAGGAACGGCTGTTCCAGTGCCAATTTTCTACGTCAGGGCGAGGCCATCCTGACCCTTGCGGAACTGCTGCGAAAAGGCGTTGGCCCGGACTGGCAGACCGCGGTAAACCGTCTGTCCAATCTTCAGAGCCGCCTTGCGTGGTTGGTGGAGCAGGTTGAGCGGCTGACGGGACTTGACCGCTTCGGCACCTATCTGACGCTGCTGTTCGAGGTGGATATGCTGTTCGGCAACGAGGACCGGCATCTGAACAACATCGCTGTGCTGCGCTGCGGTGATGGCTTTGACTACTGCCCCATCTTCGACTTTGGTGCGGGCCTGCTGTCCAACACACGGGACTATCCCATGGAGATCGAGCCGGACGCATTGGTGCGACAGCTCAAGGCTCAGCCCATGAAAACGGGCTTTGTCCGACAGGTCCATGCGGCCCAAAATCTCTATGGGCCGCAGCTTCGCTGCGACTTTGCCGAAAAAGAGATCATGGCGGCCCTTTCAGAGCCGCTGGAGTTTTACGCCAAGCGGGATGTTCCTTATATCCGTGACCGTGTGACGGCCTGCATCAAATTCCAGCGGAAAAAGTTATTCTGATTTTCTGCCGTCCTCCCGCAGCCACGCGCCCCGCAGCACCATGCGGAGATACGCCGCCCGCCCGATGCCGTGGTCCTGCGCGGTGCGGGTGAGCCGCTCATATTCTGCCTGCGTCAAGCGGAGATTTACCTGCTTTTCCCGTAAGTTCTCTTTGTTCTTCATCTGATGATCCTCCCTATTATTCTTTTTTCGGCTTGGTATATATTTATCTCAGTATCGCTCTACTCAGTCTTATTAGACGCTGAAAATCAGCGTTCAGGTGCGCTGATTTTCAGCGTTCTTGAAATTCGAAAATCGAAAGTCAAGAAATTCGGTTTTCGAATTTCAGGGGGTACAGTGCAGACGGCTTCCCCAACCCCTGCCGTTTCCGGCGCAGCAGGCCAGCTTGCTCCAGTTCGGATAGCAGCTTCTCCGCCTTGCTGTGGGCGCAGCCCAAGTCCTCCATAATACGGTTGATGCCATAGTAAACAAAGGCGCGCCCTTGCTGATCGAACCACCCGCTTTTGCGGGAAAGTCCCATTTTGTCCAGCAATAACCCGTAAAGTAATTTTGCTTCACAATTTATGTTTTTGAATGGTTCCTCCGTAAACAGCACCTTTGGAACACGGTAAAATGTAAATAGCTCTGATTCATGCTCGTAGAAATAATCCATATTGTTCCTCCTTGCCCGTTGGGGCATAAAAATAGCGGAGGCAGGCGATTGACCTGTCTCCGCTGTTGTTCTTTTGCTGTTTTTACCGCTCGCGCATGATCTCAAGCGCGGCGCTTTTGATGTTGTTCATCGCACCTACCCACGCCATCTGATCCCGCGCCTTCAAGTCCTCGTTGATGCCCTGTGCTTCCGCCATCTGGCGTATGATGGCCTCCAGCAGCTTGTCCTTTGTGGTGTCCGGCTCCGGCGGCAAAAGGCAGGGATAATACTGCTCGCCCCGCAGCTCGTAGTAAAGACCGTTCTCAAAAATGACCGGCGGCAATGGCGGTAAATTCTGCTCCATAATCCTCGCTCCTTTCTGCCGCTATTGTACGGAAGAAATTTGTATAGTGCCAGTATACGAAAATCATCGCTCTCCCCTGTTCTTTGCGCGGTAACGGGCCTCCAGCAGCTTGATGATCTCCCGCTCCATCTGCTGCGCAGAGTAATTGCGCGGGAAATACTTCCGCAGCGACTCGGTTTTGATGCGGATTTGCTCTTTCTGATTGGGCTTTTCCTCGGTAAGAATGGCGTACAGTACCTCCGGCGTCAGTTTTGCCTCGCGGGAGAGCTGCTTCATGCGGAGTGCCTGTGACAGCGATGGTGTGGCGTCCTCCCGCCCGATCAAGTCCCACAGCTCCGCCTGCTCGTCGCGGGTGAGATAGGACAGCTCCACGGCGGGAGAAAAGGCGATGCGTCCATCGTCCACCATCTGAAGCAGCGGCGGAACAAGATTGGTCAGGCGAATATATCGTTTGACCACATCTTTACTAATACCGGATTCATATCCGATTTGTTCAGTTGTCAACTTCGGTGCGAGTTGCACCGAAGTTGATTTTCCTTGGTGTTTCATTGCCTCCAACTTCATCTTGTAAGCGAATGCCTTTTCGCTGGGCAGCAGGTTTTCCCTCTGAAGATTGCTGTCCACCATCAGGATCACCGCTTCGTCGTCGCTCATCTCCCGCACCAGCACCGGCACGGTGGGCAAGCCCAATTTCTGCGCCGCCAAGCGCCGCCGATGCCCGCTGACCAGCTCGTAGCACTCCCCTTTTGGCCGGGCCAACAAGGGCGACAGAACGCCGTGGACACGGATGCTCTCCACCAGCTCGTCCATGGCAGCGTCCTCCCGCACCTGATAGGGATGCTTTTCAAAAGGCGACAGCTTGTCCGGCGGGAGCTGTGAAATAAACTCCTTCACCATACCGTCCCTCCCTCCGAAAGCGCAGCGGACACGTTCACATGGTAGTGAAGGTCGGAGCCGCGATAGTGGTAGTCCGCGTCAAAGGAATGGAGCCAACCGGCATTTTGCACATTCGCGTTTTCCCTCTCTTTTTCGGCCTGTAACCCTTGCGGCGCAAGGCTTTTTCGTACTTGTGGCCCTTGGGCTTCCACGGTCGGCACAGAGGAGCTGGGGCATCTCGAGATGGTCGGCACGATCGTTCACCAGCTTACGCGCAATTTGACTGAGGAGCAGATCAAGGAGGCTGGGTTCGAGCCGTACTTTGTCGACCACACGACGGGCGTTTTCCCGCAGTTCGCCTCTGGTTACCCGTGGTCGGCGAGCACCATGCAGGTCACGGGCGACACCATCGCGGACCTCACAGAGGACCTGGCTGCGGAACAGAAGGCGCGCGTGACGTATGACAACATTCTGCGCCTTTCCGACGATCCGGACGTGAGTGATGTCATCAAATTCCTGCGTGCGCGCGAGATCGTACACTTCCAGCGCTTCGGTGAAGGCCTGCGCCTCGCCAAGGACCGCCTGGACGAGAAAAACGTCTACTACGTAAACCCAAGCTTTGATCAGTAAAATAGAAAAATGAAAGGAAGTCTCTGCCGGTTGGCAGAGACTTCCTTTTTATGGAGGGATACGGCAATGAGAATCCGGGAGCGTTTCAACCCACGCGCCCCTTGCGGGGCACGACTATACATGGTCAATACCTCACTCCGATGTAATCCAATTTCAACCCACGCGCCCCTTGCGGGGCACGACACTCTCTAAATTGTAAATTGATACTCAGCCAAAAAATTTCAACCCACGCGCCCCTTGCGGGGCACGACGCGAGGTAAAAAATGAAAAAATACGTGAACGGTATTTCAACCCACGCGCCCCTTGCGGGGCACGACAAGATGCCACGCCTGATACAAAAATGCTCCATTGCATTTCAACCCACGCGCCCCTTGCGGGGCACGACAAAATAGGCGTGCTGTGTCCTTACTGTGTCATATGGATTTCAACCCACGCGCCCCTTGCGGGGCACGACGGTCGCCCCGCGTCACGCGCTTTGGTACATATACCCCATTTCAACCCACGCGCCCCTTGCGGGGCACGACTACCGCGTCTACAGCTATGCCGTCGAGCGGGTCAAATTTCAACCCACGCGCCCCTTGCGGGGCACGACGATCGTTCCGTGGGCGTCCTCCTTGGCGTTGTTGTATTTCAACCCACGCGCCCCTTGCGGGGCACGACCTTTAGCCGGTCGGGATTATATCGAGAAACAGCGATTTCAACCCACGCGCCCCTTGCGGGGCACGACAGCTCAGAGGCGCGGTTGTGCCGCCCTTCTCGCATTTCAACCCACGCGCCCCTTGCGGGGCACGACTGGCGTCCTGATTCTTCTGCGACTGAGTTCCGAAATAATTTCAACCCACGCGCCCCTTGCGGGGCACGACGGTGTAGATTGACGGAGATTTAGAAAACTTGGAAAAATTTCAACCCACGCGCCCCTTGCGGGGCACGACCGGCTGCGGGCTCGACTGGAACGTCAGCATCTACCAATTTCAACCCACGCGCCCCTTGCGGGGCACGACCGGGGACAGAAAAGATACCGAAACAATACTGTAAAGATTTCAACCCACGCGCCCCTTGCGGGGCACGACAAACGGTAGTAGAATCACCGTAGCCTTGATACATATTTCAACCCACGCGCCCCTTGCGGGGCACGACCAGTTCGACTCAACTTATTCAGCTCCCTTATGAGATTTCAACCCACGCGCCCCTTGCGGGGCACGACGCGTAGTCAAGTTTAACAACCGTTTTCATGTGAATTTCAACCCACGCGCCCCTTGCGGGGCACGACAAGCATAAGTACTAAACCGCCATAAGTACCCAAGTATTTCAACCCACGCGCCCCTTGCGGGGCACGACGGAGAACAACGGCACCGAAGCAAAGGAGAGAAACAATTTCAACCCACGCGCCCCTTGCGGGGCACGACAGCAAAAGTGTACAAATCACTATGCACATTTTTGCGATAACAGACAAATTTCAGATGCTTTTGCACAGAATGCCGCCTGTCAGGGCATTCTGCTCCTTTTTGATGCAGGAAAATCATGCGGATTTTGGGTGCGAACCGCCCAAGTGATCTCTGCGCACTTGTGCTTCGCACTATAAGATCATCGGTTCCTCGGGCAGATACGTCTGCTTGCAGCCGAAGTGTTCGATTTTATTCTCGTACTTCTTACCCAAGTAGTAAAATCGAAGGCTGTCCTTTTCTGGGTCAATGATCTTACAGAGTTCATTTTGCAGCTTCCGGCACTGCGCCGTGTCCAGCAGACATTCGAACACCGAATTCTGCACGCGCTGACCGTAATTGACACATTCCTTTGCGATTCTGCGCAGCCGCCCGCGTCCGGCGGCGTCGCTCGTGTTCACATCGTAGGTGATCAGAACCAGCATAGGCGCCTCACTTCCATAAAAACGGCGGATAGTCGTCCAAGTCGCCGCGCAGGTACCGCGCGAGCAGCAGGCTTTGTACATACGGTACCAGACCCCACGGTATCTTTTCCTCGAGAAACGGATGCGTGATGGTTTCTTTTTTTCGCTCCTGCCACTTCTGCAGGAACGTCCTGCGCCCTGTGTCCGTCAGCAGCACCGCGCCGCTCTCGCGGAAGTCAAAATCGATCGCTTTGAGCACACGGTTGTTGATGAGCGTGAGCACAAAGCGGTCGGCAAAGCACGGGCGCAGCTCCTCCATCAAATCGAGCGCCAGCGACTCCCGCCCTGGCCGGTCGCGGTGGAGATATCCGACGTAGGCGTCCAGCCCTACGCTTTCAAGCGCCGAGGCGCAGTCGTGCGCGAGCAGACTGTAAGCAAACGACAGCAGCGCGTTGAACGCATCGAGCGGCGGACGGCGGCTGCGCTCGCGGAAGAAAAACGTCTCTTTTCCCTGCAAGATCATGTCGTCCAGCACGCTGAAATATGCCGCCGCACCGACACCCTCGAGGCCGCGCAGACTGTCGAGCGACGTCTCCGCTGCGATCTGCGGCAGAAGCCCCTGTAACTGGTCGGACACGGCTGAAAAGCGCGATTCGTCAATGCGCATGGCGTGGTCGCGGCGCGTGCGCTCCACGCTCCATTTTGCGTTGTAGACCTTGCCGAAGATCATCATTCCGGCGACGCGACAGCTCTGCGACGGGTCGTCCGCCACGCGGTACTGCATCCGCCGCAGCAAGACGTTCCCCTGCGCCTGACCTGTTACACGGGCGAGAAATTTCCCGCGCGGCGAGCAGAACGCAAGTCCAATCTCCCGCTGCGCGCATGCGCCCATCAGGGCGGGCGACGCGCCCGCGTAGGAAAATGAGACGATGCTTTGCAGCGTGTGCAGCGGATAGCGGGCGACCGCTTCCCCGCCGCGGTTCGCCACAACGTTTTCCCCGTCCAGCGAGAGGTAAATATCCTCCGATGTGACAAAAAGCGTGTTCAAAAGCTGTCTCATCGCTCTCCCTCCATTGCGCCGCGCAGATACGCGGAAACGGACTTGCTTCTCATCAGCTTTGGCAGACACAATCCTTTCAGCGAGCAGGCGTTGCAGCCCTTTGTTGGCTTTACCTTTGGTGTGCTGCCACGCGCATAGAGCGCATGCATCTCTTCAAGGAGGGCACGCACCTCCTGCCGCAGCTCAGGGGTGAAGTCGACTTCCGTGCGCCGCCGCGGCTCGCGGTAATAGAGCGCGCCGCGCGGGATCTCGCAGCAGAGCATTTCTTCAAGGCACATCGCCTGTCCACAGAGCTGGAGCGTGTCTTCCGTGCCCTCTTTCGGCTTTCCGCGCTTATACTCCACGGGATAGGGCTGCCACAGGCCCTCGCGGCCTTTGAGCGGAATGCCCGTCTCGCCGCGGCAGAATTCCAGCACGTCGCACGCGCCTGATACGCCGAGCGTGCGGGAAAAGACGCGCATATCGCGCGTGATGACGAGGTCGCCCCTGCTTTCGGTGAATGAGCCGTCGTGCGCGTTTTCGTGCATGATCGCGCCGTCCGTTGTGCGGTAGTTTTCCGCCCATTGCTTTTCTACATGGATGAGTGCCCACTGGCGGCGGCAGAATTTGAAATGCTGTAAGCCGGAAAGCTGGAGGAAGTCCTCGTCCTGATAGATCACCCCATCCGCGTGCAAGTCACGCCGGAGGGAAGGTGCGTTTCATCCACGCTGACAGTGTAGTCGCCGTAGCTTCTCGGCGCGGTCACGCCGTCCTTGTGTTCGACCTTGACAAGGTCAAAGAGCTTGTGCGCCGGAGCGCAGCCGAGCTCGCAGTTGTGCTTGAAGACGATGAGCTCGCGCACGGCCATCTTGCCGCGCGCGGCGGAATGGTCGTTTTCAAACATGTTCAAAATAGCCGTCCACAGGAGTTCGAGGTCCTCTTCCGAAAAGCCGGTCGTCTTGCGCGCGAGATTCGCCGACACATAGCCCTCCGCGCGGTAGAGGCCGTAAGGCACGATGTACTTGCGGCCCATCTCGGTGTTCTTCTTTTCCGCGTCCGCCTCGGTCGTGATGGCGACGCGCGTGATGGGCACCTCCTGCGGCAGAATGGGGTCGATGCTTCGGGCAAAGCCGAGCTGCACCGGCCCACGCACCTGACCGCAGTTGAGCGCACCCTTGGTAAAGGTCGTCATCACCGCGCCGAACGTGCGGATATCGTAGAAATTGGAACACATGAAGTCGCGAATTTTTTCATCCAGATGCTCGTCCTTTTTCTTGGCTTCCTTCAGCTTATCGGGGTCTGCGCCGACGTAGGCACAGGCCTCTTTATCGCTCGAGTTCAGCGGTATGCCGTCTTTGATGTAGATGCGGTAGCCTTTTTCGCCCTCTTTTGCCATTTCAACATAATTGCGGATCTTGCGCTTGAGGCAAACGTCCGTCACAAGGCCATAGCCGGTCTCGGGGTCGACGCGCGGCATATTGCCCGCATCTGGATCACCGTTCGGATTGCCGTTTTCCACGTCGAACAGCACCACAAATTCATAACGGTTCTTGATGGGATCAGACATTTTCTTTCTCCTCCTTTTTGCCATTACACTGATGATAGTAACCAAGATAAAAACAGATTGTTTCTTCCTGCGTGAATCGCGCCGGTGGTGGTGTGGTCAGTCGCGCAGCAAGATCACTTTCCAAGTCTCCGAGCTTTTTCCCTAATCCTGGCTTATCTCGCATGAGTTTTTTCAGGTGGTAATTACTCAAGGAGAACAGTTTGCCAAATACACTCCTCGGTGTTGATGCCGCCGAGTTGAAATAGCTGTCCCTAATACTCCGGTTCACGCCCCACCCCATCGATGCAAGCTGAATCTCTTCCATCACTCGAAAGAGACGGCCCAAAAGATATGGCATATAGTTACAATCTTCATTTAACTGCACACTTGTCACCTCCGAAAACATTGAATGATCGCTTCCTCGTTCGTAGTTCTTTGCCAAATAGGCCTTCAAAATAGCGGCTCTCTCCCAAGTAACGTTTCGCTCTGCACGAATGCGAAGCAAGACAGCTTCCATCAAAGATACAGGGTATGGAGTTCCTGAAAATACAGCCCGCACCGTTGCCCCAGACACAACTGGACTGGGGACCTGTTTTTTGGAATCTCGTACGGTTGCGTTCAGCAGAGCCCACAAAGGGAGTATTGAATATTTTGCACCGGCGATCTCCAGCCTTGCATAGTGCGCGTTTACATTCTCCATCAGTTTTCCGAAGCTGTCGCGCAGAAAGAAGCGGACGGAAAGGCGCGCCGCGTTGGGCGCGAGACCGAGAATGTAAAACGGTCGATTCGGGTCGACGCCGAGGTCGTCGCACGGCAGCCCATTCGCCAGACGTTTGAGCGCCGCGCGCAGATCATTGTCCGACAGGCCGCCGTATGTGCCGCCGCCAATCACGGCGCTGAAAAAGCCGGGATAGGCATCATCTGCGCCCTCTGCCCAGCAGACGACTGTCGTATCGCCGATGTGCTGGACGTGGTCGCTGTCCGCAAGCAGATGATTCAGTGCGGCGGTGTAGGCAAAGGCGACATATTTGCCGACTGGGGCATTGTAGTTCTGCTCGCGCCCGTAGGAGCAGAACGCCGGAGCGTTGAACGACACCAGCGCCGCGCCGCTGGACTGCGCGTCCCGCACGCCCTTGACCGACGGGTGCACAGCAGCGATCTCATCCTCTTTTCCGGTCACGAGACACTGCATCTTGACGCCGCTCTCGCCGCCGTCCCGATACCGCTGCCATGCCTCGCGGATAGCGGCATCCTCCTCGACCTTGCGGCCATCCACGCGAAAGACGAGGTTGCCGCCCGCGGTCACATCGTCGAGCTGCCTGATGAGCGCCGGATGCTCTGCCGCGCGTTCCGGTTCCCAAGTGTCGAAAAATGCCAGTATTGCGCGGCCATTGGGCGAATCGACGCTATCCAGCACCGCGTGGTGCAGCTTTGCCGCTGCGGCAAAGCACTCGCGGCTGCGTTCCGGCTTCCCTTTCTGGTCGATGCCGAGCAAATAAGCGGAATTGTCCCACAAAAAGTTCGAGGCAATGCTGACCGTTCGTTTCACCGCTGCCGGCAGCACCATCAGCTGCGGCTGCATGACCGTCTTTTTACCCTTTGTTCCTTCCACCATTGTCGGAACGATCTGCGTCAGCTCACCGTTTTCGTTTATGTAAAGTGCGAGACTGATCTTCGCAGGGGCCCAGCCGGGCGCGGCGATCTCGCCGCGCGAGAGGAGGTCTTCATAATATCGCGTCAGCGCTTGCAGGATCATCCCCTCACCTCCCTGCTCTCAGGCGGCGGAACGGTCATCACACCATCGACAAGGCTCGCGCGGAAAAACTTTGGTGTGATGTCCGCTGGATCGCTGTAATCGAGGTCCCACAGCATCCAGCCGAGGTCGCGCGTGCCTTTGAGCTCATCGGGGCACGGCGGCAATTCCGTGCAGCGCCGGAACTGCGTGGGAAACTCCCGCGTGCCGAAATACGGCATGCTGTAACACTGCCCCTTTTCCAGCCGTCGCTTGATCATGTCCTGAAACTTGCCGGGATTGTCGCCGGGCGGCGCGGCGTCCGTCATGTCGAAGTGCGCGTCGATGACATAGTGTACATCCCGCAGCACCATAGCCGCGCGCTGCTGAATGCTCTCCGACGCGGCGAGGTACAGCTCCCCCTGCCCTTTTTCCATCACGGTCTTTGCCCTGCGGGCGCTGATGACATCTTTGACCTCGTTGCGGCGGATGTTGGTGAAGCGGATGGGGGCGCACACATGGATGCGGTCGATCACCCAACGGAGCCCTGGGTGCCAATAGAGGCTATCCAGCAGCCCGCGCGCTGCTGACGGCGTCATCACGTCATAGCTGACGCGTTCCGTTTTCATTTCAGGGCGAGTAAAGCAGGCGTAGTCTCCCCAGACTTCTACTTGAATCGGCATTGGATCACTCCTCTCTTTGGTTTACCTTGGTTCTTGTCTCAGTATGAACGATGCCCTGTCCGATAAAACGGACAGCTTATATGAATTCGGCCTTTCCGGTTTCCGGTTCCAGCGTCAGGCCGGTCATTTCGCTGTACAGACTCATATCGTTTAAGATCGCACTGTCTTCATCCAGCGCAGGGACCTCTCGCGCCGTCAGCAGCGCGCCCGCGGCATAGAGCTTTTGAAAATGCGGTTCGTAGACCGAGACTGCGTAGCGCCCCAGCTTGCGGTAGAGACCCTTGGAGCACTCGCCCGCTTTCAGCCGTTCGATGAGCGCCGCTCCGCCGCAAAACGGGACATAGACCATGCGCGTGTTCTGATCGATCAGATGAAAATTCTCCGCCACGGTGCGAAACGGCAGTTCGCAGCCGTTGATGCCCTTTTCAAACGCCTTGATAACACCCGACTTGTCGAGTGTTTCTCCGCTTAAGCTGCGCAGCGCGTCGAAATAGTTCTGCATCGTCTCCCGCGCGCCGATATCGCAGCTGTTCATCAATGCTTCGCGCGTAGCGCCGATTGCTGTGCGGAACAACATTGGCGGCAGCTCCGTCCGCTCAAAGATCGTTACGATGCTCTCACCTGCCGCCCGCTTTCCCTCGCGGTTGCAGCGCCCCGCCGCCTGCAAGACGGAATCCAGCCCAGCCAGCTCGCGGTACACCGCGGGAAAGTCCACGTCCACGCCCGCCTCGATCAGCGAGGTCGACACGACGCGGCACGGTTCCCCCGCCTTTAGGCGCCGCCGAATCTCATCGAGAAGCGTCTGCCGCTGTGCGGGCACCATCAGCGTCGAGAGGTGAAAGCTCGCCTCCTGCGGCAAGCGCGCAAAGATGCTCTGCGCCGCCTTGCGGCTGTTCACGATGCAAAGCACCTGCCGGTGCTCGCTGAGCTTTTCCGCAAGTACATCGTCCTCCAAGATGCCCTCCTGCCGAAACGTCACGCGGCGGAAGCTGTCGTATTCCTCCGCCGTCTGCGGGCACAGTTCTGTGATAGGGCAGCTTGGCGCATAGGTGTGCAGCAGGTCACCGAGCGACGGCTGCGTGGCCGTGCACAGCACAAGCGTTGAACGGAATTGCTCGGCAAGCGATGCCATCGCCGCCACGCAGGGCCGCAGATGGCAAAGCGGCAGCATTTGCGCCTCGTCAAAAATGATGACGCTGTCGGCAAGATTATGGAGCTTGCGGCATTTTGACGAACGGTTTGCGTAAATGGACTCAAAAAACTGCACCGCCGTTGTGACGATGACCGGCATGTCCCAGTTTTCCGCCGCTAGCGCGCGGCGCACCTCCTCGGGCGACGCGCCGTCGGAAAGCTCGAACTGCACACCTGAGTGATGCTCGAGCACATTGCCGTCGCCGAGGATCTCGCGGAATACTTCGGCATTCTGCTCGATGATCGACGTGTACGGCACGACGTAGATCACCCGCCTCATCCCGTGCGCCACCGCATGCCGCAGCGCAAAGGCGAGCGACGCGACCGTCTTTCCGCCGCCGGTCGGCACGGTCAGCGTGTAAATGCCTTTTGGTTTACTGCCTGTATCCAGACAGCTGTTTAGAATTTTGCAGCGCAGCTTGTTGAGCGCTGTTTTCGGTTCCTGCCACGGCGCGATGTATTCTTTCAGCCGCCTTAGCAGCGTCGGAAGATCGTCATATCCGCCGCGCCCGCGTTCGCCGTCCATGAACCGCTCCGTATCGAGAAAATCCGCGTCCACCAGACAGGAATAGAGCATCCTTGTCCGAAACGACGCTTTCAATGGATCCCGTTCCGGCGTCTCAGGCGGAAGAGTTGGCAGTGTCACGCCGCTCTCGCCGCAGCGCTCAAGATAGTGTCCCTCCACGCCCTTTTTGAACCGGCCGGAGAGCGTGGCCTCGCCCGCGCGTTCGGTCCTCAGATTTCCGACATCCAAAAGTCCACCGTGGTGACCGGCGACGCACGCGGCGGCGCTGGGCCGCTTCATCTTTATACAGGTGAGCATCCCCGCCGTGGTGTGGTCGACAACGGGACCACCTTCAAGCAGGCGCTTCTGGAATGCGTCAGTGCATTTGCCGAGATCGTGCGCGAGCCCCATCAGATCTCCGTCCGCCTCTGCGCCGAAGTCGGCGGCAAACTCTCGGCACAGCGCGGCTGTACCTGTCAGGTGCTCCGCGACGGTCTGATAGAAGGTCTCGCCGTTTTCATCCTGCCGGATGTGTGCGTAATATGGCATGCGCTTCCCTCTCATTTCTCCCCAAATAGCAAAAATCAGCCCTGTGAGATCACAGAGCTGACTTCCCGGGGCCGGGATCCAGCCCTGCGTATAAAACTTAAGCGTTAATCATATCGTATAAGATAACGCCGAAGAAGTCAATGGAATTTATATGCCTTGCACTGTTCATGGACGTTTTCTTTTGGCCTTTTTTCCAGCTTATCCGATACCATTGTCCCTCCATCTTGACGCTGCAGCGAAAGTGTGGTATCATCGCTTTGCCTTCCGGGAAGACTACTCTGACCGGCGGCGAACCAGATTCATTCTACCGTTCTGACAGCGAGGATGCGTTCCGAGCCACAAGAAGAGGGAAAACAAAGACACAGCCCTGCTGCGTCGTCATTTGCTGTTTCCATCCCTTCTGCTGAACGGCGGAAGGGATGATTTTTATTTTGACAAAGGAGAATGCGTTAATGGAAACGAGAGTCGCCGTGCTGGCCATCATCGTCCGCGGGGGAAGCTCTGTCCAGCCGCTCAACGAGCTTCTGCACCAGTACGGTCAGTATATCATCGGGCGCATGGGCGTGCCGTACCGCGAAAAGGGCGTGAATATCATCAGCGTGGCGCTCGACGCGCCGGGCAACGTCATCTCCGCCCTGTCGGGCAAGATCGGCCGTCTGGACGGCATCACCGCCAAAACGGTCTACGCGCCCGAGGGCAGCATCGGAAAGGAAGAAAACCAATGAAAAAGAATCTCAAATATCTCTTGGCCCTGTGCCTGACGATTGCGCTCGTCTTCTCGCTCGCCGCCTGCGGACAGAAGGCGGACGAGACGCCGAACGACGCGCAGGACGACCAGCAGACCGAACAGGAGGAGTTCACTCCTGCGAACTATTCCATCGCCGCGCTCAAAGGCCCTACGGCCATGGGCCTTGTGAAGCTGATGAAGGACAGCGAAAGCGGCGAAACGACTGGCAATGAATATACCTTTACCCTTGCCGGTTCTGCGGATGAAGTGACGCCCGCGCTCCTCAAGGGCGAGCTCGACATGGCCTGCGTGCCCGCGAACCTCGCCGCCGTGCTCTACAATAAGACGGAGGGCGAGATCGAGGTGCTGGCGGTCAACACGCTCGGCGTTCTCTACATCGTGGAAAACGGCGAGAGCGTGCACTCCATGGCCGACTTGAAGGGCAAGACCATCGTGGCGGCGGGCAAGGGCTCTACGCCGGAATACGCCCTGCGCTATCTTCTCACGGAAAACGGCATCGATCCCGATAACGATGTGACGATCGACTGGAAGAGCGAGCACAGCGAGTGTGTCGCGGCGCTGGCTTCCGGTCAGGCGAGCGTTGCGCTCCTGCCCCAGCCCTTCGTTACCGTGGCGCAGAGCAAGATCGAGGGCCTGCGCATGGCGCTCGATCTGAATGCTGAATGGGACGCACTCGATAACGGCTCGGCGCTCATCACGGGCGTCATTGTTGCCCGCCGCACGGTCGTGGAGGAAAATCCCGCGGCCGTGAACGAATTCCTGAAGGAATACGCCGCAAGCGTTGACTACGTCAATGCCAACACCGCGGATGCCGCCGCGCTCATCGGCGAATACAGCATCGTGGACGCCGCCGTCGCGGAAAAGGCACTGCCCTACTGCAACATCGTCTGCCTGACGGGGGCAGACCTTCTTGAGGCGCTGCCCGGTTATTTAGAGGTGCTCTACAATGCGTCTCCCGCCGCTGTCGGCGGCGAGATGCCGG
>ULVC01024158.1_pt1 | contig 24212 bp, 15 predicted proteins | sample 1958821 | NCBI WGS metagenome assembly ULVC01 (sample SAMEA4835769, study PRJEB28245) | human gut metagenome | biome: gut microbiome; material: fecal sample | place: Denmark | collected 2008 | reverse complement strand
CGGCTTGCTTCGCAAGCCGTTCCCTCGCGGTTCTCAAATAGCCTGTTCCACTGCGGCGCGGCTATTGGAAACTCGCTCGTCAAAGTTTATCGGGTCGTTGGCTTTACCTTTGCAGTAGTTTGCGGCACTTAATTGCCGCCCTCGACATTTGCACAACACAGAGAAGAAACTTGCAGGGTGCGGCGACTCGACGCACCGATGCCGCAGGAGCGGCACGAAATCATTTCGGCGTCTGTATCCGCATACCTGCATATTACCCCGGAGGTTATCATGACAAAGCTTCTGATAAAGCTCTTTATCAAGGACTGTGAAAAAACCGACAACCCCGCCGTGCGTTCGCGCTACGGCGTTTTAAGCGGCGTTGTCGGAATAATATGCAATATCCTGCTGACCGCGGCAAAATTCATTGTCGGCTCGGTAACGGGCAGTATAGCCATAACGGCGGACGCCGCGAACAACCTGTCGGACGCGGGCTCGTCCGCGGTGACGCTCGTCAGCTTCCGTCTGGCAAATAAGCCCGCCGACGACGAGCACCCGTTCGGTCACGGCAGGCTCGAGTATGTCTGCGCGCTCATAGTCTCTTTTATCATCCTGATCATGGGCGGCGAGCTGATACGCTCGTCGGTAGACAAGATAATGCACCCCGTGCCCCTGCAGTTCAGCGCGGCGGCGCTCGCTGTGCTGATAGCTTCGCTAGGAGTCAAAATCTGGATGGCGGTATTCAACCGCGGCATAGGCAAGAGGATAAACTCGACCGCCGTCGGAGCGGTCGTTATGGACAGCATCAGCGACACCGCGGCGACAACAGTGTCCATGATTGCCCTTATTCTTTCGAAATTTACCTCCGTACCGCTCGACGGGTACATGGGAATAGTAGTAGCCCTGTTTATCATTGCGACCGGAATAGGCATATTCAAGGACACGATGAACGAGCTGCTCGGTGCGCCCGCCTCGCCCGAGACGGTAAACGAGATAGAGAGCGACATCCTCTCCTACGAGGGGGTCATCGGCGTACACGACCTCATGGTTCACGACTACGGCCCGGGAAGAACCTTTGCCTCCGCCCATGTAGAGGTGCCGTCCGACTGCGATATAATGGCGTGCCACGACACGATCGACCGCATAGAGCGCGACATAAAGAAAAAGTTCGCCATCAACATAGTTTTGCACATGGATCCGATAGTAGTTGACGACGAGCACATAAACGCCCTGCGCAAAGAGGTTGGCGAGCTGATAAAGGAAGTTGACCCGCAATTTACCATGCACGACTTCAGAATGGTGGAAGGTCCTACGCACACCAACCTCATATTCGACCTCGTCGTGCCGCACAGATATCCGCTCACCAAGGGTCAGATAAAAGAGCTGATAAGCGACAAAATATCAAGCGAGATAGGCGAAAACTACTACGCCGTTATGACGGTTGAAAACAGTTTTGTAGAAGACGAAAGGAAGAAATGACAGCAATGGGAAACACCGAAAAGACAGAGCTTACCGTGATGTGCATGATCTGCGACGGCACGAAGATACTCGTGCAGGACAGAGTGAACAAGGACTGGCCGGGCGTAACCTTCCCCGGCGGTCATGTTGAGCCGGGCGAGGCGTTCACCGACGCCGTGTGCCGCGAGGTTAAAGAGGAGACGGGACTTGATATCTCCCGCCCGACGGTATGCGGAATCAACGATTTTATCCGCGACGACGGCACGCGCTACATAGTGCTGTTTTTCCGCACCGACCGCTTTGGCGGCGAGCTTAAAAGCTCCGACGAGGGCAGGGTATTCTGGGTTGAGCGCGACGAGCTGACGCAGTATAAGCTCTCGCACGACTTCATCGACATGGTTCACGTCATGGAAAACCCGTCGCTGACCGAATTTTTCTATGAGCGCGACGGCGAAAATTGGAAAAAGAGGATAATTTGAGTCCCGCGTTTCAGCGGGGTATCTAAAGCAACAAATCCTGCCTGCGGCTTTTCGCGGGCGGGATTTTTTGTCCCCTGCCGCAAGACGAAGGCGGGGATAAATCGGGATTTGCGGAGGAGTTGCAAGCGGTACGCCTTATGGACAAGCTTTGTTCGCCCGCAAAAATACGGCGACTGACATATATTGCAACCGTGCAGGGCGGATTCATCCGCCCGCGATTTATGCAGCGGCTTGCGGCTATTCACTTTGCAGGGGTCGGCGAGTCGCCGCACCCCTGCAAAAGGGCATTGAAGAAATAAAAAGTTGGGAAAAATCGGACAAATTCGTGTTGCAAGCCCTCAACTTCGGCATTCCGCCGAGCCGACTCCCTTGCAGGAAAGCCGTAATCGGTCGGCTATGTCCCTCCGAAACGCCCGATTCGTCAGCCTCTTTGCAAAACTACCGCAGGCGGTGCGCGGGGCTGCTCCGCACGGCTGTTTTTCACATCTCCGCCACTGCGCTGTCTGTCCGTACTCTGAAAACAAAAGCTCCCTCTCCGAAAAATCCGGGGAGGGAGCTTTACCGCATATACTATATAATATTATTTGTTCACTGCGCCGCAGCACTTCTTGTATTTCTTTCCGCTTCCGCACGGGCAGGGGTCGTTCGGGCCGATCTTTACGCCCTTGCGGACGGTGCGTCCCTTTTCGCTGCCGTCGGACGCGCCGCTGGTCGAGGTTATCTCCGCCACCTGCTTGCGCTTGGTGTCCTCCTCGTTCTTGGGCATTATCGTCATCATCAGGCGGACGGTATCCTCGCGGATGGACATGGTCATCTCGTCGAAGATATCGTAGCTCTCCTGCCTGAACGCAACGACGGGATCCTGCTGGCCGTAGGAGCGAAGTCCTATGCCGCGCTTGAGCTCCTCCATGGCGTCGATGTGATCCATCCACTTGCTGTCAACCATCTTGAGCAGAACCATGCGCTCGAGCGCTCTCATTATCGGCACGCCGTTCTCGTCGACGCCCATGAGCTCCTCGCGCTCGTCGTAAAGCTTATGTCCGCGCTCAATGAGCTCTTCCTTTGCGTCCTCGCGGTCAAAGCCGTCCGCGAAGTCCTCGGGCGAGGTCAGCCAACCGAGGAACTTCTCACGCAGACCGACCACGTTCCAATCGGCGTGGGAGAGCGCCTTCGGGCAGTAGAAATCGATGGATTCCGTTATGCACTCGTCGAGCATCTTGAGAATAACGGGCTTGAGGTTCTCGCCGTCGAGCACCTGGTCGCGCTGCTTGTAGATAAGCTCACGCTGGCGGTTCATGACATCGTCGAAGCTCAGGACGCTCTTACGCACGGAGAAGTTGCGCGACTCGACGCGCTTCTGCGAGCTCTCGATAACGTTGGAGATCATCTTCGACTCTATCGGCATATCCTCGGGGGTTCTGAGCGTGTTCATTATGGTGGTCACGCGCTCGCCGCCGAACAGGCGCATAAGGTCGTCCTCAAGCGACAGGTAGAAGCGGCTCACGCCGGGGTCGCCCTGACGGCCGGAACGTCCGCGCAGCTGGTTGTCGATACGGCGGGACTCGTGGCGCTCTGTGCCTATGATGCAGAGGCCGCCCGCCTGTCTTACCTGCTCCGCCTCGCCGGAGATCTCGTTTTTATATTTCTTTTCGAGAGCCTGGAATTCCTCTCTCGCGCTGATTATATCTTCATTGTCCGTGTCGCCGAAGCCGGTCGACTCGGCTATCAGCTCCTCGCTGTAGCCCTTGCGGCGCATCTCGGACTTGGCAAGGAACTCCGCGTTACCGCCGAGCATAATATCGGTTCCGCGTCCCGCCATGTTGGTGGCTATCGTGACCGCGCCGAGCTTACCTGCCTGGGCGACTATCTCCGCTTCCTTGTCGTGGTACTTCGCGTTGAGCACCTCATGCTTTATGCCGCGCTTTTTAAGGAGCTTGCTGAGAAGCTCCGACTTCTCAATGGAGATAGTACCCACAAGCACGGGCTGACCATTTGCGTGGCGCTCCACAATATCGTCAATGACCGCGTTGAACTTCGCGGGCTCGGTCTTGTAGACGAGGTCGTCCATATCCTTTCTTATCATGGGCTTGTTGGTCGGAATCTCGACAACGTCGAGCGAATATATCTCCTGGAATTCCTCGCTCTCCGTCATAGCCGTACCGGTCATACCGGAGAGCTTGTCGTAGAGTCTGAAGTAGTTCTGGAAGGTTATCGTTGCGAGAGTCTTGCTCTCGTGCTCGACGTTTACGCCCTCTTTTGCTTCGATAGCCTGGTGGAGACCCTCATTGTAGCGTCTGCCGAGCATGATACGTCCGGTGAACTCGTCGACTATGAGCACCTGACCGTCCTTTACGACGTAGTCGACATCGCGGCGCATGACGCCTATCGCCTTTATCGCCTGGTTGATGTGGTGCTGTATGGTCATGTTCGCGGGATCCATGAGGTTGTCGAGATTGAAATACTTCTCTGCCTTTGCGATACCCTTTTGAGTCAGCACGGCGGTTCTCGCCTTTTCGTCAACTATGACGTCGCAGTTTTCGCTGACCTGGTCGGCGGTATTCTCAAGTCTCGAGGAGGAGCGCAGCTCCTTTATGCGCTCGAAATTGAGCGTGCGGGCAAAGGAGTTCGCCTGCTTGTAGAGGTCGGTCGAGCGGTCGCCGCGGCCGGATATGATAAGAGGCGTTCTCGCTTCATCGATAAGTATCGAGTCAACCTCATCGACTATTGCAAAGGAGTGTCCGCGCTGAACCTTGAGCTCTTTATAGGGCACCATGTTGTCACGCAGATAGTCGAAGCCCATCTCGTTGTTGGTGCCGTAGGTTATGTCGGCGGCGTAGGCCTCGCGGCGCTCGTCGTTTGACTTTTCGTGGATAATCAGACCGACCTTGAGCCCCATGAAGCGGTATACCTTGCCCATCCACTCGCTGTCTCGGCGGGCGAGGTAGTCGTTGACCGTGACGATGTGGATCCCTTTGCCGGAGAGCGCGTTGAGATAGGCGGGGAGTGTTGCGACGAGCGTTTTGCCTTCGCCCGTCTTCATCTCCGCTATGCGTCCCTGATGCAGCACGATACCGCCGAGAACCTGCACGGGGAAGTGCTTCATTCCGAGCACGCGCCATGATGCCTCACGGCAGGCGGCGAACGCCTCGGGCAGGATATCGTCAAGGGTCTCGCCGTTTGCGAGTCTCTCTTTGAAATACGGGGTTTTTGCCTTTAGCTCCTCGTCGGTGAGCTTGGAATATTCTTCTTCAAGCGCGAGCACCTTGTCTTTTATCGGCGTGATGCGCTTGATTTCTCTTGAAGAGTAGTCTCCGAAAATTTTCTTTAAAAAACCCATAGATTGTCACCTCAAAAAATTTTCTTCTTGCCTTAGCGGCTTGGATATGTTAATATCAGGATGATATCTGATTGTTCTGATTATAAAGGAAACGGAGCGGTGAAAATGCCTAAAAGAAGCGATTATATCTCGTGGGACGAGTATTTTATGGGAATCGCCATGCTCTCTGCATACAGGAGCAAGGACCCCAGCACCCAGGTGGGCGCCTGCATCGTAAACGACAGAAACAGGATAATGTCCGTCGGCTACAACGGTTTCCCGTCCGGCTGCGACGACGACGAGTTCCCGTGGGAGCGCGAGGGCAGCGCGTTTAACACAAAATACGCCTATGTCTGCCACGCGGAGCTGAACGCCATACTCAACGCCAGCGGCGACCTGCGCGGCTGCCGGGTCTACGTCGCTCTCTTCCCCTGCAACGAATGCGCCAAAGCGATAATCCAGAGCGGGATAAAAGAGGTCGTCTATATCAGCGACAAATACCGCGACACCGACAGCGTGCGCGCATCGAAGAGGATGTTCGACGCCGCGGGAGTGAAATACAAGAAGCTCGAGATAAAACGGGACAAGCTCGTTATCGACTTCTCCGAAAACTCAATATAAAGAAAGCTTTTTGCGTCGCCTTTCGGCGGCGCTTTTTTATATATCGACAGTCAGCTCCACAGGGCAGTGGTCGGAGCCGAATATCTCCTGATGGATCTTGGCGCCCCTGAGCCTGCCGTTGAGCCGCTCGGAGCACAAAAAGTAGTCTATGCGCCAGCCCGTGTTCCGCTCGCGGGATTTGAAGCGGTAGCTCCACCAGCTGTACTGCCCCTCGGCGTCGGGATAGAAGTATCTGAACGTGTCTGTAAAGCCGGAGGAGAGCAGCTCGGTCATCTTGTTCCTCTCCTCGTCAGTAAAGCCGGGGTTCTTGCGGTTTGTCTTGGGATTCTTCAGGTCTATCTCGCTGTGCGCCACGTTCATGTCGCCGCAGACGATGACGGGCTTTGTCTTGTCGAGCGAGAGAAGATAGTCCCTGAACGCGTCCTCCCAGGTCATTCTGTAGTCGAGTCGGGCGAGCCCGTCCTGCGAGTTGGGAGTATAGACGCAGACGAAGAAAAAGTCCGCAAACTCGAGCGTTATCACGCGCCCCTCGCGGTCATGCTCGGGGATGTCCATGCCGTATGCCACGCTTACAGGCTCCTCGCGCGAGAATACCGCCGTGCCGGAATAGCCTTTTCTCTCGGCGTAGTTCCAATAGCAGCGGTAGCCCTCGGGCGCAAAATCGACCTGACCCGCCTGAACCTTGGTCTCCTGCAGGCAAAGTATGTCTGCGTCGAGCGCGGCAAACGCCTCTGCGAAGCCCTTGCCGAGACACGCCCTTATTCCGTTGACATTCCACGAGACAAGCCTTTTCTCCGCCATATCGGGACCTCCTTCGTCGGGACAAATCAAATGCGCCGAGCACATATACTTTGATATTATATCATATCTTTCGCCGAATTTCCATAACTTTATAAAGGCGAATGTAAACAATCTATTACGGCGCGGCGGTATGTGAAGTCATCTTGCATAAAAACACGGTGTTATTATTTTTGTTTTTATCAAAAATTACTTGACTTTATGTGCCGTTTAGTGTAAATTTATTATGCAAGAGTTGTTCCGAAAAAAAAGTTAAGAAAGGACTTGAAGCATGAAAAAGAATCTTATTAAAATCGCATCGCTTCTTCTTGTTTTAGCTATGATATTCTCATTTGCGGCCTGCAAGAAGGACAAAGACAACGGTGACTCAACCGCTCCCTCCGAGAGCTCGGATGTCGGCGGCAGCACCGGCGACGAAACTCTCCCCGCAGACGCCTCCACTGAGGATCCTTCTGCGGAATCCACCGAGGCCGAGACTGTTACCGACGACTCCGGCAAGGTAGTCGAGACTAAGCCCGCCGACAGCGGCAAGACTCCCGCAGCGCCCCCGGCCGGCAACAAAATGCCCTCCGGCACGGCGGCAATCCTCAACTACTACAATGCCGCCACGAAGGCAGCCTTTGACGGCAGAGTCGGCTTCAAAAAGCACAGAGAGACCGGAAACGAAAAGATAGAGTCCAACGCGATCGTCAAGCAGTTCAAGAAAGTTATCTACGGCTTCATTGGCATCGGCGAAGAGAATGCCTACAATGAGACGGTCACAAAGGGTCAGTGGTCAACCGAGCCGAACAAGTATTATCTCAGAGCCTCGACCCTCGGCACGGGCGACGTTTCTGGCGCTTCCTGCAAGCAGAACGGCGCTAACTACGTCATAACAATCAACATCAAAAACGGCAACTCCTATGCCACTAAGGGCACCGCCACCTGCAACGCACCCCTCGACAAGAGCGGCATCTGCGTGGGCGACAAGGATAAGCACTACTACGACCACAAGAGAGCGAGCGTTATCTATGACGCCATAGACGAGGTCTTCGGCAACGCCAAGGTCACCGAGAAGTATTCGGGAGCCGTGCTTACCGCAACCGTCGACGCCGCGACCGGCCGCCTTGTGAATATCAACATCAAGTTCGATATTTATGTCAACGTTAACCTCGGTGCAGCCGGAAAGCCCACCGCAACAGGAACAACGACAGTTACCTATTCCGATTTCAAATACTGATTACATACCGGGCAATCGATTACTCGTAAGCAAGGAGAAAATTAATAATGACAAAGAATCTCAAGAGAATTGTGGCTCTTATGCTCGCAATTGTCATGACAGCAAGCTTCGCGGCCTGCAAGAAAGATAAGAATAACGATGACACCACCGGCGCAAACGAGCCCGCCGCTTTAGGCGAGGTCGTCGGAGACGACCTGCTTCCCGAGGATCCCTCAAATGCAGTTGTCGACGAGACAGAGGCTTCTTCCGGCAAAGAGGACAGCACCGCCGCAGAGACAGAGGCTCCCGCCGACAACTCCGCGAAGCCCTCGAACGGCAAGCCCGAAAGCTATGCGGAAATTCTCGCGGCCTACAGAGATGTTCTCAATCTCGCAAAGAGCAGCAAGGTCGGCTATGAGAAGTCCGAGTGGCAGGTTCTGCCCAAGGAGAAGAGAAACTTCGACGGTACCGTCATCAATATGCTCCTCCCCGTTGCGGGTCTGTTCATGACCAGCGAGAAGGATGCCAAGGGCAAGAAGCACGAGAACAACCCGAAGGGCACCGACATGAAGTGGTTCCCGATCTACCAGCATCCCACAAAGGGCTGCACCCTGACCGACGTCAGCAAGATAAAGAGCGCAAAATGCGAGGTTCTCTCGAACGGCAACTACAAGATAACGATAGTCCTCAAGGCGGATATCAACCCCGAGCCCTGCGATCCCAAGACGGGCGTTATCTCCAAGGGCTTCACCGGAACGATGTTCAGCCCCCTTGCAAAGGCCGATATCGACAACACCCTCCATAATGACCCCAACGTCACGAAGGTCGTCAAGGATGTTGAGTATTCGCTCAAGTACTATGACTGCACCGCAGTGCTCACCTACAATCCCAAGACCAATCATATGGTAGATCTCTATCAGTATATGCACGTCCTTATCACAGGCTCCGGCAAAGTGCTCGGCAGCAAGTTCTCCGGCAACGCGGTTCTCGACAACTATCTTGAGATAACCAACGTCAAGTATTAATTGAACCGAAAATAAAAAAAGAGCCGCAATTCGCAGAAAATGTGGATTGCGGTTCATATTTTTTAATTGGCAATTAAGCTTGAACTTTTGCCGCAAATGGGGTATAATTAAACAGCTAAAAAATCAAGCTTCGTGAGGTGCTTATGGACAGAGAAAACAGCAGATTTCTGAAAAAGCTTTCTATATGCATGGCTGTGCTGTTCGTTGTAGTGACGGCGGTCAGCCTGTTTGTGATGAATTTTACTCCGCTCAACAGACTTATCGGCGGCTATAAGGAGCAAAAGCTCGACCTCTCCCGTGCGCAAGGCAGCAATTTTGTCTACAGCGACTTTGACGGCACCGTAACCGTCGGCATGGGGTACTCGGAGCTCGAGTTCTCGGACATAGACGCGCGGGTCGGCTCCATCGGCTTCGATATCGAGCTTGACGACAACGTGGACAAGAGCACCGTCCGCGTCGATTTCTCGGATTCGACCACCTCGTATTACCGCCAAGGCCTTGCTAAGCTCGAGATGGACAGAGATTCCGACAATATTATGACCTGCAGCTTCTCGGGCGACGTGTCGCGCCTCAGGTTCAACATATCCGTCGACGGCGACGGCTACGTGGCAATCAAGAACATCACTCTCAACCAAACCGCAAGCGCCCGTCACATAGTCGGAACGGTTTTGACCTATTTGCTCATAGCGACAGTCGCGGGCTTTATTATTTACTTAATTGCGAATCCCGCCGGAGCACGCAAAAAGTTTTCGGACAATAAACTGAGCTGCACCCGTTGGGCGGTGGCGATAACCGCTGTCACCATGGCGCTCGCGGTGTTCTTCACGTTCACGAGCGTGGCGAAGGGCTGGTCAAACACCTATTTCAGCTTCACCTCGCACGAGGGCAATCAGATATCAAAGGAGCTTGTTGACGCGTTCGAGCATCATCAGGTGCATCTGCTCGAGGAACCGAACGACGAGCTGCTCTCGCTCGAAAATCCCTATGACAGCCCGAAGCGCAACACGGAAGTTACTCAGGAGAATTTCCTGTGGGATCACTGCCTGTATAACGGAAAATACTACTCATATTACGGCATAGGCCCGGTGCTTGCGCTGTTCCTGCCGTATCACCTGATAACGGGATACTATTTCCCCTGCGGCTGGGCGACGCTCATGTTCGCGTTAGTCGGAATAATCTTCCTGACGAAGATTTATCTCGCGGTTATAGAGAAAAAATTCCGTGAGCTGCCGACAAATACGGTGCTCGCAGGGCTGATAACCCTGCAGATGTCCTCGGGAATAATGTTCTCCACGGCGCGCCCGCTCTTCTATGAGCTGGCTATCGCCGCCGGCTTTATGAACGTGGCGATAGGCGCGTATCTGCTCATAAGCTCAAATATACTCTGGGACGGGAAGATTTCCTATGTCCGTCTCGGCTTTGCCTCGTTCTTCCTGGGCTATGCCGTGCTCTGCCGCCCGACACTCGCGGTCTATTGCATCGCCGCGCTGTTCTTCTTCGCGGGCGGACTGAAAAAAGCTCTCGACGGGCTCGAAAAGAAGCAGAAGACCCGCACGTTCTTCAAGTATGCGGCGGCTGCCCTCGTCCCGCTGGGCATTATCGCCATGGGGCAGATGATATATAACTATCTGCGCTTTGACAACCCGCTCGACTTCGGCATACAGTATTCTCTGACGATAAACGACTTCACCCACTCGGAGTTCCACTGGAGATATGTGCTTATCAATATGTATGCCTATCTTCTGAATATGCCGCACTTCACGCCCAAGTCCTTTACTCATCTTGCGTCCTCGGTGGAGGCTTTCGGCTTGAACGGCTATATGTTTATCGACGACGCGGGCAGGAACCTCATCTCCGTCGGTCTGATATACCGCGCGCTGCCCATGTTCGCATACCTGTTCGCGGGCAAGGCTCTGAAGCGCGTCGAAAAGAAAAAGCGCGTATTGCCCGCACTTCTCATCGGCGTGACCTGCATACTCATGCCGCTCGTGATAATCTTCTCCTCGTGGGAGAGCGGCTATGCCGTGCGCTACAACGCGGATATCTCGTGGCCGATGGTCATCGGCGCTCTGGTCATTGCGTTCACTCTCTATAAGAGCATAAAGTCGAAGAGCACGAAAAAGCTCGTCGATTTGATATTCACCGTCTCGACAGTCGCCTGCATCTATGTGAACATGGCTCAGCTTATCACCTTTGCAGGCATCGAGAGCATGTTCTGGACAAATATCTGGAGATAAGGTTTAAAGCTTATATTACAAAATCCTACCCGCGAAAAAAGCGCAGGTAGGATTTTTTCGTCCCGCATCTGCGGGGTATACATTATAAATAAACATATAAATCAGACCTTGTAGAACTCCTTGTACCAGCGGGCAAAATTGCGAAGCCCGGTTCGAAGGTCAGTCGAGGGCTTGTAGCCGTAGTCGCGCTCGAGCGGCTCTGTGTCCGCATAGGTCACGGGCACGTCGCCCGGCTGCATGGGAACGAGCTTTTTGTGCGCCTCGAAGTCGTAGTCTTGCGGCAAAACACCCGCCGCGATAAGCTCGCTGCTCAGAATCTCGACGAAGTCGAGCAGGTTTTCGGGGCTGCGGTTGCCGATGTTGTAGACCGCATGCGGCGGCACGGGCAGACCGTCCTCGCCGTTTTTGCGCTCCGGCGCGCCCTGCATAATGCGAACCACGCCCTCTACTATGTCGTCTATATAAGTAAAGTCCCGCTTGCAGTTTCCGAAGTTAAAAATGCTTATCGTCTCGCCGCGCAGGAGCTTGTCCGTGAAGCCGAAATATGCCATGTCGGGGCGACCGGCGGGGCCGTAGACAGTAAAAAATCTGAGTCCCGTCGAGGGGATATTATAGAGCTTCGAGTAGGCGTGAGCCATGAGCTCGTTCGACTTCTTCGTTGCGGCATAGAGGCTGACGGGGCTGTCCGCCTTGTCGTCGGTGCTGTAGGGAACTTTTTTGTTGCCGCCGTAGACCGACGAGCTTGAGGCATATACCAAGTGTTCGACCGGGGTTCTGCCGCTGTCATAGGAGTGGCGGCACGCCTCGAGGATATTATAAAAGCCGATGAGATTCGACTCGATATAGGCGTCGGGATTTTCGATTGAATAGCGCACCCCCGCCTGAGCCGCCAAATTAACGACGATCTGCGGGGCATATTCGCAAAAGACCTCCCCGACCTTGCTCTTGTCCGCGAGATTCGCCTTGATAAAAGTGAAGTTCTCATACCGACGGAGCTCTTCGAGCCGCGATTCCTTCAGGCGGACATCGTAGTAGTCGTTGACGCTGTCGAATCCTATGACGCGGATATCTTCAAACTCCGTGAGCAGGCGTTTTGAGAGAAAAGAGCCGATGAATCCCGCCGCGCCCGTTACGAGCACGGTTTTGCCGTTCAGGTCTGTTTTTGTTTTGCCGAGCTTTTCCTGCATATCCGCCGTCCCTTTCGGAAAGGGGCTGACACCTTGCGGCGCAGCCCCCCGTGAGTTATTTCTTGAATTTTTCGAGTATCACGCTGAAAAGCACTGTTGCGCACTGGACTGTTACCGCCGTCAGCGGCGACACGAACGCGAACGCCTTGAGCGCGACGCAGAGTATCGCTCCCGCCGCCACGACCGCCTGCATTATAAGGGCGAACACCGCCCAGCGCGAGGCGAAGTTTGCGAGCCTGCCGCAGGCCGCTATGCTCTTGAAGTAAGAGCGGGCGGAGCCGTCGTGCATGACCTTTGCGGGCGCGGAGTCAACGACGCTGTCTCTGTATGCGCTGAATATGCGCGCGCCGTGGGAGAACGTCATTTTGATATCCTTCTGCGCTATGCCGAAGCGCGCGGCGATAAGCTCGTCGGTGACATTCGGGTCATCCGTGCGAACGACAAGGCTGAAGCCGTTGTCCGCCATCTCGTTGAGCGACTCCTTGAGAGAAGCGTCCTCGGCGTAGTTAAAGACGAACATCGCCGCTACCTGGGAGTCTATGGCTATGTAGAGAATCTTGCGTCCGTTGCGCTTGACCTTGTCCTCGTCGGACTTGAGCGGAACCTCGATATTGTGATGCGTGAGCAGGTTCCGATTGCCGAGCAGCACGCGCTGATTGTATATAGTTGCGGAGAGGCCGAGCCTGTCCTCATATATCATATCGCGCACGGGTGGCAGAAGCTCTGTCGAGCCGCCGATAATGCGGTTAAAGACATCGGTCAGCGGACCGCCGGACTTCAGGACTATTGCAACCGCGTAGAGCAGAACGTCGTCTATGCGCACGGTGTGAAAATCCTTCATTCCGTGCATTTCGCACGCGGCGCGGTCGAAGAGGTCTGCGCTGTCGACTGCGGCGGCGACCGCCTCGGAGCATTCTACGGCGGCGTCGTAGCCCGCTATCATTCCGCCCTCCGAGTTGAGCTTTCTGTTTTCAAGATAGAGGGGAATCATCAGCGCGAGCTCTATGGCGCAGGGTGAGGTCAGGCAGAACGCGCCGGTGAGCACGCCGAATGCCTGGAAGAAATCCCTTGTTATTATGCCCGATATCACGGCGAGCAGCACGGAGACTGCCGAAGAGATTATCAGGCTGCGCTTTACGCAGCTGTCCGCAGGCGAATTCGCCTCGGAATTTTTAATGAACTCGGCGGGGAACTTTACCTTGCCGGAATACAGAATGTCGGGGTCGCCCATTTTAAGAGAGCGCCCGACCTCAAAGGCATCCTTTTCGCTCTCTATGGCTCTTATGCCGTAGAGCCCCGACTTGCGCTTTGCGGTGCAGAAAAGGAAATTCTGCATAACGCGCGCCGAGCCGCGGCTGCCGTTTTCGGCGGTCATGAGCAGGGCGAATACAGCCGCCGAGCAGTAGAACACACCGGAAGCGCCCTCGGGCGATTTGTTGAAGAACGAGAGCACCGTCTGAACGAGCGCGAGTATAAACGTAATTCCGCCTGCCGCGCCGCCGGTCACGCGACCCTTGGCGAGCGCCTTAATGCCGGAGAGAACGCACGGAAAAGCGAGATAGAACGACGCGAGCAGAAGAACGAGATTCGCCGCCGCGAGTCCCGCGCCTCCGCGGTCAAACGCGGGAGCGTCTATCGCCGCCCACTCGAGAATCTTAGGAACCAGGAGCAGCAGCAGCGCGACTCCCTCTATAACGCAGAGCCCTATGACCGAGGTCTTGAGCTGCGTTGCCGCGTTTTTAAGGCTGTTATATATGCGTCCGCGCTGTTCGGGCTTTTCGTATTCGAGCGGCACTTTCTCGGAGCGCTTTTTCTTCTTTTTTGGCTGCTCCTCGGGCTCCTCCGCTTTTTCTTCGGGGCGAGACTCCTCCTGCTGCGGCTCGTTTTCGTCGAAATTGCTCAGCAGAACGAATTTTTTCTTCTTCTCCGCTCTTTTTTTGCCCAGCTCGTCCCGCAGCTCGTCCTCGTCTATTTTTTCGGTCTCCGGTTCTTCGCCGAAGCCGCTGAGCATCATCTGCTCCTCCTCAGGGCGGTTTTCTGCGGCGGGGTTAGTGAAGGGCCTATCCTCTATGGAGGAAGCGGTGTCATTCTCCGAGCCGACAAAGTCCTCCGCGGGAATGACCTTCGGCAGAGGCTCAAGCCCCGACGTCTCGGAGAGCGGGCCGCGCTTTAAGATAACCCCGGGCTTCTCTATCGTCTCGGAGCTCTGCGGCGCGTTCGCCGAGCCTATGGCGGAAATAAGCTTTGTCTTGTATTCGTCGCCGTCCTTCCGTGTCGGCTCCGAGAGAGTTTTCATCGGACCGAACACAACGGTATCGTCAAAAAGTCCGGGCACGGCGCGCTCCTCGTTTTCGGAGTCGTCCTCCGTCTCCTCGGCGGGCTCACCGAAATATCTTGCCGCCGGCGCGCCGAAAAGCTCCTCGACAGTCGGCTTTTTCTCTTCCGCGCCGTCCTGCGGGGTCTCATCCTCGCCGTTGAGAGGAACAACATTCTCCCGCTCGGCTTCGCGGTTTTCGCCTGTATCCGTATCGCCGTCGCCGTCGCTCTCTGCGACCGACAGCTCGAATTTTGAATCTGAGTATATCTCTTCGCCGTCCTCGGCGAGGACTTCGTCCGCGTCCTCTGCGTGAGCGCCGTCGGGTTCTTCTTCGGGAGCCTCGACTTCAACGGGAACGCTGTCCGTTTTTTCGGACACTGCATCTTCAGCAGGAGCTTCGTCCTCTTCTTCTGCGGGAGCTTCGACCGCTTCCTCGGACACCGCTTCTTCTGCGGGCATTTCGTCCGCCGGTTCGGCCTCAACGGGAGCTTCGTTTGCTTCCTCCGGCTCTGCGGGCACTTCGTCCTCTGTCTTGTCGGAGATATCAACATCGGGCTCGTCTGCCCCCTGCTCAGGCTCGGCGGTTTCTTCGGGTTCATACTCCGGCTCCGGCTCGGGCTCGCGCACGGGCTCGTACCCCGACGCTTTGTCGTCGGAGTATGCGTCCTCGTAATATTGAATGCTCGTCAAAATCTCGGCGTCGTCCTCGTCGGCAGGCACCGGGGAGACGGCGTTTGTGCTTGCAATCAGCTCGTCTATGTCGCTGAGCGACCAGATTTTATCCGGCTCGCCGCGGCTCGACTCAAGCTCCGCTATCTCGCGGACAATTTTATCAAGGGAAATCTTGCCCTGTCTGTCGGAAGATTTGTTTTCCACTCATCTCACCCCAATATATAAAAAATCGGATAAAAGTCAGTTTCTGTGTTTCGCCGCTTCGAACATCAGGATTCCCGCCGCGACGGAGGCGTTGAGAGAATTTATTTTGCCGCGCATCGGCATAGAGGCTATGAAATCGCATTTTTCGCGCACGAGTCGGCCGATTCCCTTGCCCTCCGAGCCTATGACGAGGGCTATGCTGCCGCTGTAGTCGAGGGAGGTGTAATCCGTGCCGTCCATATCCGCGCCGAAAATCCAGACGCCGCGAGCCTTGAGCTCGTCGATAACGGCGGGAAGATTTGCGACCTTGACTACGGGGACATACTCTATCGCGCCCGCCGAGGTCTTGGCAACGGTGTAGTTGAGGGTCACGGAGTTTCTTTTCGGGATAATGACCCCGTGCACTCCGGCGGCCTCCGCGCTTCTGAGTATAGCGCCGAGATTGTGCGGATCCTCGAGGGAGTCGCACACGACAATGAACGGGCTCTCGTTTCGGCTCTGCGCGAGGGCGAAGATATCGTCCAGCTCGGCATATTCGTGAGCCGCGGCAAATGCCGCAACGCCCTGATGCGCCGCACCGTCGCAGAGGCGGTCGAGCTTGCGCGCGTCGGCAAACTTGACGGGGATTTTGCGCTCACGGCAGATGTCTATTATCTTGCCCGCCTGGCCGCCGCGCTGACCCTGCGCCACGGTCACGCTGTCTATCGTTCTGCCGCTCTCGAGCGCCTGAAGCACTGCGTTGCGCCCGACTATGAGCCCCTCTTTATGTTCCATTAAATATACCTCTTCGCCAAAAGTCTCTATATAGGCTTTATTATATCATATACTGCAGTAAAACGACAATAGAAACGCTAAATTTTTACGCGGGATATTTTTCCTTTCCGCGCAGAGCGACGGAGTTCACAACAAGAATTATGAGCGCGAGCACGAGAGTACCCGTCAGCGCTCCGAACACATCGACTCCGACATCGAAAAGGCGGCAGGCGCGTCCCGGAACAAAATACTGGTGGATTTCATCGCTAACCGAATAGACGGCGCAGCAAATCACCGCGGGAACGGGCGAAAACCGCCTGCGGGTCAAAAACAGCGCGCAGCCTAAAACAAATCCGAGCGCGGCATATTCAAAGAAATGCGCGAATTTGCGCACGATAAAGCTGTTGAGAATCGGGCCGAGCAGCTTTCCGAGAAAGCCGAGCACGTTGTCGCTCATGTCCTGCGAACGGTTGCCGTCATTGCTCGAAAGCCAGAATATGCAGGCGGCGCACATCGCCGCAGAAAACCAGAAAAAGACGGCGAGCACAGTGCGCACCGTCCGATTCTTCGGTAAAATATATTTGAGCTTGCTTGATTTTTCCATTTTTATGTCAGTCCTTTGCCGTTACGAAAACAAAATCCACCGCCGAGCTCTCGGGGTCGACGCTCAGACCCTCAACGCCCTTGGCGGTCGCAAAATAGCTCGGGGTTATGAACAGCGGGAGCACCGCGCCCGTCGAGAGAAGTCTGCCCTCCGCGCCGCGGCACGCCTTGACGAGCTCCGAGCCGCTCAAAGCCTTGAGTTCCTTTACCGCCGAGTCAAACTGCGAGTCCCTGAGACGGACAATATTGTTCGTCCCCTGCGAGGAAAGCGTCGAGAGAAAGCCCGCGGCGTCGGTTATGCCCGCCGACATGGAGGCGAGGGCTATCTGATAGTCGCCGTCCTGCACTCTTGAGGAGAGCTCCGCCGAGTCGAGCGCGGCGACGGTGAAATTGACGCTCAGGCCGAATATTTTCTGCCAGCCCTGGATCATGCGGCGCATGGCGTTTTCGTGCTCCGGCAGACAGATTATCTCGAGGCTTATTTTGCCCGTTATATTTTTCTTGGCGTTCTCCCAATATGCGGCGGCTCTGTTCATGTCGTAGCCGAGTATGCTCACGGGCTCGCTGCTTAAATCCGCGCCCTCGCCCACAGAGCAGGAGGGCGGAATGACGGAATATGTCTTTTGCATATCCTCGCTGCCGAGCGTCAGAGACGAAATGTCCACCGCCGTGCAGAGTGCGCGGCGCAGCGCCGCGTTTGAGAGGGACGCGTCGGAGCAGTTGAAGCACAGCGCCCAGACGGTGTCGTAGTTCTTTGTGACCGTGAGAGAGGACGAATCGGGCGCGACGGTGCCGAGCTGAGCGGCGCAGTAGGTGCCGTCGAGCAGGTATTTTAATTTCTGATTGCCGTCGCTGTCGATTACAAGCGACACGCTCGCGGGCTTTGCCGGGAAAGACCCCGTGTAGTCGTCGTTATTTTTTATGGTCAGGGCGGAGTCGTGCAGCCAGTAGGAGAGATAGAACGGTCCGTTGCACATAAGGGTCGAGTAGTCGAGCCCGTAGCGACCCTTGGTCGCGTTGAAGAACGTCTCGTTGCAGGGCATACACACGGCCTTTGTCAGCAGGTCGAGAAACGCCGCCTCGTCGGTCGCTTGCTCGAGCGTTATACGCAGCTCGAAGTCGCCGACGGCACTGACGCCGAGCTTATCGGGGGAGAGCTTGCCGTTTATTATGCTCTTCGCGTTCTTTATCACGCCGAGGCTCATCGCCTCGGGCGCACCCGTCGCGGGGTTCACGGCGCGCTTCAGCGCAAAGACGAAATCCGCCGCCGTGACGCGGGAATCGAAAGTATTGTCTATATCGTCGCCGAGAATCGACTTATACGCCTTTTTCATTATGACCCAGCGGGCGTCCTCCCGAAGCTTAAAAGTATAAGTGAGAGAGGCGCTGTCATAGCTCCAGCTCTTCGCCGCGGCGGGGGAGAACTTCCCCTCGGAGTCCTTGCGGACAAGCCCCTCGAAGCAGTTGAGCACAACGGTCTTGGCCTCCGCGCCCTGCGCTATCTGCGGGTCAAGGCACTCGGGCTGGGACTCTATCGGATAGCTCAGCGCCGCGCCCGACCCGTCATTACCGCAGGCGGTCAGGGCAAAAAGCAGCGCTAACGCAAGAAATATCGAAACGGCTCTCTTGAAAATTTTCATGGTTTTCCTCCGTATATAAGCTCCGTCGGCATATTCGGACAAACTTTGCGGGCGGTATGAGGCATAATTTTTTCGGGACGGGCATACGCGCCCGATACATTATATAGTAGCATAAAATCACACCTGTTATCAACCGTTTCTTGCAAAGATTATCTCTTGCGGGCTCAATTTTACTCAAAAAATTTTTATTGTTAAATATATCTGTCTAATTGTTGCAATTTTTTTAAAAATCTGTTACAATTCTTAATCATATCTTACAGATTTCGGAGAATTAAATTATGAATGCTGTTATATATATCGCCGCCGCGCTCGCGGCACTGTGCGCCGTTTTGCTCGTTATTGTCATAACGAAGCTCGGCCGCCTCTCCGCCGGAGACGGGCAGATAAAGGAACTCGAGAGCAAGATAAGCTCCCTCGAGGGTCAGCTGCGCGACGAGTTTGAGCGCAGCCGCAGAGAGAGCGCGGGCAACCAGAAGGATATGCGCTCGGAGCTCACCGAATCGCTCGACAAGATGAACGAGCGCCTTGCGCTGATGACCGAGGCCAATTTCAAGCATCAGCAGCAACTGACGGATATGTTCTCGAAATCGCTCGACACTATCCGCCGCAACAACATAGAACAAAACGACAGGCAGTCGAGAATTATTGCAGAGTCGATAGAGAAAATGCAGCAGAGCAACGAGAAAAAGCTCGACGAAATGCGAGCGACCGTCGATGAAAAGCTCTCCGCGACTCTCACGACCCGCCTCGACAGCTCGTTTAAGACCGTCTCCGAGCAGCTTGAAAACGTCTATAAGTCGCTCGGCGAGATGAAGGAGCTCTCGACCGGCGTCACCACGAACGTCACGAATCTCAACCGAGTGCTGACAAACGTCAAGGCTCGCGGCACTTGGGCGGAGGTTCAGCTCGAGGGCATTCTCGACCAGACTATTCCCAATATGTATGTGAAAAACTTCTCCTCCCGCCCGGGCAGCAGCGAGCGCGTCGAGTTTGCCATACGCATTCCCGCCGGAGACGGCGGAGCGGACGCATATCTCCCCGTTGACTCGAAGTTCCCCCTGGAGGACTATGTGCGCCTGTGCACCGCAGCCGACGGCGCGGACGCCGACGAGGTTGCCGCGGCGCGCAAGGCTCTTGAGGACAGAGTGCTGGGCGAGGCAAAGCTCATCACAAAATATATAAACGTTCCGACCACCACGCCTTTTGCCATAATGTATCTGGCCACGGAGGGGCTCTATGCGGAAATCGCGTCCTCTCCCAAGGGCATAGCCGAGCGCATCCAGCGCGAATACAACATCATGATAGCGGGGCCGACCACGATAACCGCGCTTCTCAACTCCCTCTCCATGGGCTTCAAGGCCGTGGCGATAAACGAGAAGGCGAACGAGGTTCGCCGCCTGCTCTCCGTTGCCAAGGCGCAGTATGAGAAGTTCGGCGAGGTGCTCGACAAGGCGAAGAAAAAGATAGACGAGGCGGGGCGCACGCTTGTCGCCGCGCAGGACAGAAACCGCATTATGACGGGCAAGCTCAAGGGAATAGAGAGCATGGACTCCGCCGAAGCGGACGCATATCTCGGCATAGCCGAAGATAATGACAGTCCGGAAAATTAAGAAGTTTCGTTTTTATTTTAAATAAAATCAGAAAAAGGAGGAAACGAAATGAAAAACAGAGGAAGACTGGCAAGCCGCATCATCGCGGTTATAGTCTGCATGACGCTCATACTTGCCGCCGTCCCTACCGGAGTTCTCGGTGCTTTTGCCCAGGAAAAGGGCACGCTCAGAGTCACCTCGATCTCCGACATTCACTATTTTGCTGATTCCGAAAAAGGAACAGGGGACACAAAGAACGGATTCAGCGAAGCCTACAACGCATGGAACGACAGGGGCTACCGCGAGCACAACGAAGTCAACGCCCTTATCGACGCGGCGCTCAAAAAGGCTGTTGCCGAGAAGAGCGACTATGTATTCATCCCCGGCGACCTGACCTTCAACGGTGAGCTGGCGGGTCACAAGGCTCTTGCCGCAAAGCTCGAAGCCTTTGAAAAGGAGAGCGGAATACAGGTCATCGTTGTAAACGGCAACCACGACATCAACAACTATAACGGCGTTACATTCAAAAACGGCGTCAAGGAGTCCGCGGAGATAACCACTCCCGAGGCTTTCCGCGAGATATACAAGAATCTCGGCCGCGACCTTGTAACGGACGAAAAAGAGGATGTTTTCACTCCCTCGAGCGGCAAGGCGGGCAGTCTCTCGTTCGCGGTCAGGCTCAAGGGCGGCTACAGACTTCTCGTGCTTGATTCCTGCAAATATTCGGCAGATGCCACCGCAAAGGGCAACGATGTTCAGGAGACCTCCGGCTGCCTCACTCCCGAGCTTATGGAGTGGGCTCTCAAGCAGTGCGAAAAGGCAAAGAAGAACGGCGAGACCGTCATAGGCATGGCTCACCACAACTTTGTCCCGCACATGACGATAGAGGACGAGCTGTTCTATGCCTTCGTGCTCGACGATTGGATGGAGCGCACCGAGGCTCTTGCCGACGCGGGAATGCACTTCACCTTCAGCGGACATCTTCATACCCCCGATATCGCCGCCCACACCAATGATAACGGCGAGACCCTCTATGATATCGAGACGACCTCTCTCACGGCTTTCCCGAACAAGTTCAGAACCGTGACCTTTGACAACACCACAGACGGCAAGACTGTCTGCGACGTCAAGTCCCACGACATTGACGAGGACGACCCCATTGTCGTAAACTTCCCCAACGGCACTTCAAAGACCTATGCTCAGCCCTTTAAGGACAGCTACTCCTTCTTCAAGACCTACGGCCCCGGCGATATACGCAACTTCGCCTCAACCATGGTCGAGGACGCGCTCTCCGGAATTTTCAGTAATATCCAAAAGGCCGGCGGACTCTATGCTTTCCTTGAGGCGTCGGGAATCGACCTTGAGAAGATAATTATCGACGCGCTCGGCACAAACGGCTTTGAGGTAGGCAGCGTCGAGATATTTACGGTCAGCAGCAACATTATGAGCTTCATCAAGGATCTCTGCGCTCAGGTAGACGAGGCCTATATCAACGACCCCGACCGTGTCTTTGAGGTCATCAACGGCGTTATCAACAAGGTGTTCGACTATCAGGTGTCCGATTACAAGTGCACCAAGTTCTATGAGCGCATGGGACTTGAGAGCAAGAACGAAAAAGGCACCTTTGAGGATGCGGCCTATACGGTCATCAGCACCCTCTATAGCGCAGACGAGGATATCAGCGACGACAGGTTCATGAACGATGTTCTCGACTATTTTGAGAACAGAGACGGCGCCAAGGAGTTTTTGAACTTCCTTATCGACACCCTGCTTGACGACGTTATCGAGGGAGAGATCCTCTCCACCCTCAAGTTCAACCCCGGCAAGCTCTTCCCCGCCGGCACGGTCACAAGCCCCATGGGCGTTATGACCGACATCTTCATGAATATAATCTTCCGCGGCAACCCGAGCTACGAGAACGTAATCTACAGCGTGCTCAACCTCCTGCCCGAGAAGTACAGCAGCATACGCAATATACTCAACACCGTTCTTATGGACGAGTATATGACCCAGAGCCAGTATGACAGCCTCGGCTACACTATAGGCAGAATGCTTCGCAGCCTCGTTGAGGACACCAACCCCGACGTGAAGTCCGACCTCAACGTAAAGCTCGTCTATGACGGCCCCGTCGAGCCCGAGGTCACGGTTGACAATATGCGCCTGCCCTCGAATATAGGCACGACTTTCACCGGCGACGCATCGACCGAGAGAAGCATCAACTGGTACACGAAATACAGCCTTAAAAATTCCGACATTCAGATAGCCGAATATTCGGAGACCCCGACCTTCACGGATAAACTCCCCGAGGGCGTCAAGGTCAATACGACCTCCGAGCTCGTCAAGAGAGAGTATCCCGGCGTCGACCTCGGCATTATCGGCTTCATCTCCTTCGGCTTTAACGTCAACCGCCATACGGCGACAATAACCGGTCTCAAGCCCGGCACCAAATACTGCTACAGAGTCGGCGACGCCAAGCGCGGCTGGTGGAGCGGCACGGGTATAATCGAGACGGCGGACAATTCCGACTCCTTCACCTTCTTCCATGTCAGCGACGAGCAGTCGCAGAACGCCATTCAGTACGGCACATGGGGCAAGGTAGTCGATACCGCACTCAAGCTCTTCCCCGAGGGCAAGTTCTTTGCCAGCGCGGGCGACCAGGTAGATTATACCAAGCACTTCAAGCAGTGGCAGTGGTTCTTCAATGCCTCCGAGAATATCAAGAGCACCGCTATCATGCCCGCAGCGGGCAACCACGAGAAGAGCGGATATATGCTCGACCAGAACTTTGTCCTGCCCAAGACAGTCGATCAGGACAGAGAGAGCGGCGTGTTCTATTCCTATGATTACAACAACGCCCACTTCATCGTCCTCAACACCAACAATCTCAGCGACTCCAAGGCACTCAGCGACGATCAGCTCGCATGGCTCAAGGCGGACGCCGCGGCGAGTAATGCTCAGTGGAAGATAGTCGTCCTCCATAAGGCACTCTATTCCAACGGCTCGCACTATGACGACAAGGATGTCAAGGCGATGCGCAAGCAGCTGTGCGGACTCCTGCCCGACCTCGGAATCGACGTCGTTCTCCAGGGTCACGACCACGTCTATCTGCGTACCGACATTATGGACAACAACAAGATCGTCAAGGCCGAGGAGCAGAAGATAAGCTTCGGCGGCAGAGATTACACCGTCAAGCTCAACCCCGAAGGCACCGTCTATGTTATCAGCGCGTGCGCGGGCGTCAAGAGCTACCAGACAAAGGACGTCAAGGATACCGACAAGCTCTTCCCGAGAGCCGAGGCTATCTACGATGCGGACAACGCGGTGTTCTCCGCAATAACCGTTGACGGCAGCAAGCTCTACTTCGACGCATATATGCTCGACGACGAAGCGGACGGCGGCGCAAAGAGAATCGATTCCTTCGCGCTCTCGAAGTCAGAGAAGGACGTTCCCGAGAATCCCGAAAAGCCCGAGAAGCCCGGTCTTCCCGACCTTCCCGACCTGCCCGAGCTTCCCGAAATCCCCGGTCTGCCCCATTGGCCCGGAAAGCCCGAGAAGCCGGAAGAGCCCTCAGACCCGTCGAATCCGAGCGAGCCGCTCGATCCCTCCGATCCCGCGAGCCCGATAGTCCCCTCGACGAAGCCCGAGACCAACAAGCCCGGCAGCGACAGCAAGGTTCCCGACACCGGCGCGGCGGCTCCCGTTATGCTTATAACCTTCGCGGGCGCGGCATTCGTTATCGGCTGCACCGCAAAGCGCAAAAAAGAAGACCGATAAAATATCAAGTGTCCGTAAAATAAATTCAGTCCCGACAGTGTGATACCTGTCGGGACTTTTCTTGTATATAGCGTGAAGCCTTATGAGATAATTTAAGAGATTGACAAACAGGGCTCTGCGGAGCGGTTGCGATTATGGCTCCCCAGCAGGGGAGCCGAGGCTGAGGGATTGTTGTTCGGCCTTGCCGCTTTTTCCCTGTTTATTTAATTTCAATGTCCTTTTGTAGGGGTCGGCGACTCGACGACCCTTTGCCGCGACAGCGGCACGATGTGATACTATAAATTTTTTACCCACTACCTTCGCTACCTACCTTAACTAAATATTTTATCTTATACAGCGTTTCGGCATTTTCTTTTTATTTG
>ULVC01049140.1_pt1 | contig 25548 bp, 17 predicted proteins | sample 1958821 | NCBI WGS metagenome assembly ULVC01 (sample SAMEA4835769, study PRJEB28245) | human gut metagenome | biome: gut microbiome; material: fecal sample | place: Denmark | collected 2008 | reverse complement strand
GCTGCCCCGCCTCAAGGACAAGCTCGCGGAGAGCGGGTATTTCAAAAACAAAACGGTGTTTTTCGACTCCTTCCGCGGCTTTACCGCGCAGGAGTTCAGTATTATCGGAAAAATACTCACTCAAGCGGACGATGTCTGTGTCGCGCTGAACGCGCCCGACCTTACGGATGTCGGCAGCGACGATATATTTTATCATACGAAGAACACCGCGAAAAAGCTTATTAAAATCGCAAACAGCGTCGACGTGCCTTGCGCAAAGCCCGTCACCGTCAATGAGCCGAACAGCGACGCCGCGATCGATGCTCTCGCAAAGGATTTCCTGAGCCCCGAGGCGGACGTGTTCGAGGGCGAGTGCGGGAGCATAGCGGTGGTCGCGGCGCCCGATATCCGCAGCGAGTGCGCCTTTATCGCGGCGCAGATAAAGAAAATGCTTCGAACCGGCGAATACCGCAGCCGCGATATTGCCGTTATAGTGCGTGACGACAAGTCCTATATCCGCCCGATGATGACCGCCCTTGCGAAATGCGGTGTGCCCGTGTTCGAGGACAGGCGGCAGCCCGTTATTAATCAGCCGCTGATGACGCTCGTCCGCGCCGCGCTGAAGATAGCCGACACGGGCTTTGATACGGACAGCGTCCTGCGCGCTCTGAAAACCGGACTCTGCCCGCTTGAGGCGGACGAAGTCTCGGACATTGAGAATTATACTTACCTTTGGCAGATAAACGGCTCGGGCTGGCTGAAAAAATGGGAGTCGAGTCCCGACGGCTTCGGCGAGATGACCGAAAGCGCCTCGGCGGAGCTCGAAAGGCTGAACGCCCTTCGCGAAAAAGCGGTTGAGCCGTTTGCGAGGTTCAGAAGCAAGCTTAAAAATAACGACGGCGAGGGCTGCGCAAAGGCTGTGTTTGAGCTGCTGAGCGAGCTCGACACGGCGCAGAGGCTCAAGGAGCTTGCGATTTATCTTGAGGATTCGGGCGAGAGCGTGCTCGCACTCGAGACGGAGCGGCTCTGGGATACCCTCTGCTCGCTGCTCGATGTCGCGGCGCAGACGCTCGGCGGCACTCCCGTAAAGGCGGCACGCTTCGCCCGTCTTTTTGACCTCATGCTCTCCACCGTCACCCTCGGCGAAATACCGCATTCCTTGGAGGAGGTGACTATAGGCTCGGCGCAGAGGATAAGACCTATAGCGCCCAAGGCCGTGTTCGTCCTCGGAGCCAATGCAGGAAAGCTGCCGCTGAATCCGACTCAGGGCGGAATGCTCAACGCCGACGAGCGCGAACGTCTCGCGCAGGCGGGCATGGAGACCGCGATATACGGCGAGGACAGAGTGGCCGAGGAGCGCTTCATAGCCTATACCGCGTGCTGCTGCGCAAAGGAGAAGCTGACGGTCAGCTTCCCGTCTAAGAGTGCGCAGGGCGAGGAGCTCAGCGAGTCGGAAATAGTCACCTTTATCCGCGAGCACTTCCCGCTTGCAAGCCGGACGGACACCATGGCCGCCGACAAGCTCGACCTCATCGAGGGAAAAGCCCCGGCGTTTGAGCTGACGGCGGCACTGATGCGCCGCGGCGGCGAGCTCTACGAGTCGCTGAGAAAATATTTTGCGCAGGACGCCGACTATTCGGGCAGACTTGCGTCGCTCGACGGAGCTGCCGCCGAGCGCACGTTCAATATAGACAGCCGCGAGACGGCTTCGCGCCTTTTTGGCATGAATATGAATATCTCGCCCTCGAGAGCCGAGACCTATTACCGCTGCCCGTTCTCCTACTACTGCCGCTACGGACTCAAGCTCAAGGAGAACAAGAGCGCGACCTTCGACCCGCTTCAAAAGGGCACGGTCATACATTTTGTGCTCGAACGTCTGCTCCGCGAATTTACCGCGCAGGAGCTCTGCGAGCTCGACGACGGCGAGCGCTATGAAAAAATAGGCGAGTATTTAAACGCCTATCTCGAACGCTACCTTGACCGCTCGCAGAGGTCAAAGAGATTCCTCTATCTCTATGAGCGGCTCGCGCGCAGCATAGACGCAGTCGCCGCAAGGCTTGCGGACGAGTTCAGAAACAGCGACTTTTATCCCGTCGACCTCGAGCTCGACATATCGCATGACGGCGCGGTCAAGCCCTACAAGCTGAAGATGCCCTCCGGCGGATATATCAACATCTCCGGCAAGGTGGACAGGGTAGACTTCGCAACTGTAGACGGAGAGGCGTATATAAGAGTTATAGATTACAAGTCATCGGGCAAGATTTTCGCCGTTTCCGATGTTATTAACGGCCTTAATATGCAGATGCTTATCTATCTTTTTACGCTCGTGAATAACGGAAAAGCGCTCTACGGCGACGCAGCGCCGGCGGGTGTGCTCTATATGCCCGCAAAGGCGTCCGCCTTTACAGCTGAGCGCGGCAAAGACCTCAGCAAACAGGGCGGCCCGAAAGACAAAAAGATGCAGGGCTTCGTGCTCAAAAACGCGGGTGTCATAGTCGCCATGGAGCATGACGGAAACGGCGTGTATATCCCCGCAAGTATAGACAAGGACGGCAAAATAAAGGGAAACGCAATGGAGCTCTTCGAGCTCTCGGCGCTCTGGGACAAAGTCGACGAAAACCTTGTGAGCATGGGCGAAGAGCTGCATAACGGCTCTATTCCCGCGCTTCCCGCGCAGGGGAATCGCTACAACGATATATGCTCGAAATGCGAGTATTGGAACATCTGCACGCACGAGAGCAATATGCCCGTAAGAGAATTAAACGACAAGCTTGAGCTCAGAGAGGAGGCGGAGAAATGGGAATTAACTGGACGACTGACCAGAAACACGCGATAGAGTGCCGTAAAGGTTCTGTACTTGTCAGCGCGGCAGCCGGTTCGGGCAAGACCGCGGTGCTCGTCGAGCGCGTTATCCGCCGCCTGACGGACAAAGAAAATCCCTGCTCGGCGGAGGATCTGCTGATAGTCACCTTCACCCGCGCCGCCACAGCGCAGATGCGCGAGAAGATAGGCGCGGCGATACTCAAGCGCCTCTCGGAGAATCCGGCGGACAAGCATCTGCGCCGCCAATATATGCTCCTGCCCTTTGCGAAGATATGCACTATCGACAGTTTCTGCAACGACCTTGTGCGCGAAAATTTTCACTCGCTCGGCATATCTCCGGACTACTCTGTACTCGATAACGAGACGGCGGTCATAATGAAAAACGACGTCTGCGAGGCAATGCTCGAGCGGGCATACGAGGAGGATACCGACGGCAGCTTTTTGCAGCTCAGCGATATGATTTCCACCGGCAGCAGCGACGACGCCTTCGCGCAGCTGATACTAAGAATGTACGATATATCGACCGCGTACCCGTTCCCGGAGCTGTGGCTCGACTCGCTTATAGAGGAATATGCCGACAGTGACATAGACAGCAGCCGCTGGGGGGATATTATAAAGGAATATATCTCCGATATGCTCAACTACTGCATATCCTCAAGCTCAGAGATGCTGAAGCTCATGACCTCCGACGAGACGGTGCTCTCGGCATACGGCGAGGCGGTGTGCAGCGACATCAATATGTATAAGGAGCTTTTGGAACGGCTTCACACCGACTGGGACGATACGCTTGAGGCATTCGGAAGCGTTAAATATATGAACCTCGGCCGTGTGCCCAAGGGCTATGACAGCGAGGCGAAAAATGCGGTCATGACCGCGCGCAAAAAGCTCAAGGATCTTATCAAAAAAGTTCCGGATATTATGTGCGTCTCGTCGGCGGAGCACGCCGAGGATGTGCGGCTGCTGAGTGGCCCGGTGACGAAGCTCATAGAGCTCGTCAAGCAGTTCGGCAGGGAGTATTCCGCGGAGAAGGACAGGCTCAACTGCGCGGACTTTTCGGATATCCTGCACCGGGCGCTCAATCTGCTCGCAGTCTCCGACGGCAGGGGCGGCTATAAAAAGACCGAACTTGCGCGTGAGCTTTCCGAACATTATGTTGAAATACTCGTTGACGAGTATCAGGATATAAACGAGGCGCAGGATTTGATATTCAGAGCCCTGTCCGCCGATGAGAATAACCTTTTCACAGTCGGCGACGTCAAGCAGAGCATATACAGATTCCGCCAGGCGATGCCGGAGATTTTCCTGCGCCGCCGCGCCTTGACCAACAGCTTTGAGAGCGGGAAATATCCCATGGGTATCACCCTCGGCTCGAATTTCAGAAGCCGCAGGGGAGTCACCTCTTGCGTCAATTATATCTTCCGTCAGCTTATGAGCGTAGGAGCGGGCGAGCTCGAATATGACGATTCCGAGGCTCTCAATGCGGCGGCGGAGTACCCCGAGCGCGATATCCCGGACTGCGAGCTGCATATAGTGACGGACTCGGGCAACAGAGCCGATACGCTAAAGGCGCAGGCGGATTATATCGCGGACTATATCGGGAAAACCGTCCAAAGCGGCTCGATTACTCTGACAAAGGACGGCGCCTTGCGTCCCGCGACCTACGGCGATTTCTGCATTCTTCTGCGCACGGCAAAGAATGTTTCTCAGGCATATGTCAACGCGCTCGCCGAGCGCGGCATACCGGCCTTTTCTCCCGATACGGGCGGCTTTTTCGAGGCCGCCGAGATAAGCTTTATACTCTCTCTCCTGCGTGTGCTCGACAATCCCGTGCAGGACATACCGCTCGCGGCTGTCATGCTCTCTCCGCTGTTCGGCTTCAGCGCGGGCGAGCTTGCGGATATCCGCGCCTCGACGAAAGAGCGGCTCGGCGCGGGCGAGACGGAACCGCTCTACCGCAGCGTTGCAGCGGCGGCGGGCGAGGGCAGCGAAAGGGCTGCGGCATTTCTTAAAAAAATCGATTCCCTGCGCAGACTGTCGCTGACGCTCAGCGCGGGCGAGCTTGTCCGCAGAGTGTGCGAGGAGACGGGCTTCGACGCCGTTGTCAGCGCCATGCCGGACGGCGAACGCCGCAGGCTAAACGTGAGCCTGCTCTGTGATTATGCCGAAAAATACGAGGCGGCGGGAAATCTCGGACTCAGCGGCTTTATCCGATTTATAGATAAGGTTGCGCGCACGAGCGGCGACCTTGCTACGGCGGCGCGCCCGTCCGAAAACGCGGATATAGTGCGAATAATGACCGTTCACCAGAGCAAGGGACTCGAATTTCCCATATGCATTCTCGCCGATATGCAGCATAAATTCAACGAGCGGGACAACAGCGATTCGGTGCTCATAAACTCCTATGCGGGTCTCGGCATGAAGCGGCGCACGGAGGACGGCATAAGCGTCTATGACACCGCCCCGCGCCGTGCGGCGGTCATCATGTCGGAGCGCATGGGGCGCAGCGAGGAGCTGCGCGTGCTCTATGTTGCGCTGACGAGAGCGAAGGAAAATCTTATTATGGTAACCTCGGTTCCGAATCCGGAAAAGAGCTTTGCGAAGGTTGCGGTCGAGTGCGGAATAGGGGAGAAGGCGAACCCGTTTGCGGTGCTGAGAATGAATAATTTCTCCGATCTGGTGCTCACGGCGCTAATGCGCCACCCGTCCGCGGAGGAGCTGAGAAAGCTCGCGGGCATAGATGTGCCCGTGCTCAATTCCGATAAAGATAAGTTTAGACTAAAAGTTGCGGTGAGCGATTCGCAGTCCGTTTTAAAAAAGGAAGAGGAGAGGAGCGAGCGACACGCAGAGCCTGTTTTCTATGACGAAGTCCGCGCCCGACTCGACTATTCCGACCCGCGCTCGGTGCTCTCGTCCGTGCCCGCGAAGCGCGCCGCATCGGACGGCTCGGAGCGCGGCATAAACCGCGAATACTTCGCCTCGTCGCGCCCCGCGTTTATGAGTGCGGGCGGACTGACTCCGGCTCAGCGCGGCACAGCCACGCATAAATTCATGCAGTTTTCTAACTACGCTGCGGCGCGGGATAATATAAGCGCAGAGCTCGACAGACTCGTTGAGAGCGGTTTTCTCTCGAAGGACGAGGGCAAGGCCGTGAATGTCGGCGCGGTGAGGCGGTTCTTTACGTCGCCGCTCGCTGGGCGTATATTCGCCTCCGACAGCGTGATGCGCGAGAAAAAGTTTGCGGCGCTGTTTTCGGCGGACTTCTTCTATCCCGAGCTCAAAGACGGCGCGGCGGAGGAAAAAATTGTCGTCCAGGGCATCGCCGACTGCGTTTTTGTCGAGGACGGAAAGCTGGTCATTGTCGATTACAAGACCGACACGGGAGTCAACGCCGAGGAGCTGCTCGAACGGTATTCCGCTCAGCTTGAGATATACCGCGAGGCGCTCTCACAGGCGCTCGAAATGCCCGTCAAGGAGACGCTTCTGTACTCTTTTTATATGAATTCGGCGGTTAAAGTCGGAACGGATTAAAAAATATGAAAAAAGGGCTTGCATTTTTGCCCCGTGTATGATAAAATTTCGTTTGCTAAGCTTAAAGATAAAGTTATATGCAGATAATCCGAAAGAGGTGACAATAATGAAGGAAGGAATCCATCCTAAGTACGAGCCCACAGAGGTCCGTTGCGCTTGCGGCGAGGTCATCCATACCTCATCCACAAAGAAAGATCTCCGTGTCGATATTTGCTCGAAGTGCCATCCGTTCTTCACCGGCAAGCAGAAGCTCGTCGATACCGGCGGACGCGTTGACCGCTTCAAGAAGCGCTTCAACATGACCGAGGACAAGAAATAATTATCCCGTGTGAAATAATGAGCTGCCTTACGGCGGCTCATTTTTCTATGCTTTTTATGCAACGTCTGTTGCGGTATCCAAGCATTGTTAACAATATATTTCTTCAAAAGACTTGTAAAATACTCTCTGCGGCGTTATAATATTTGTAATTATTTTGTAATCTTTTTAAGGAGGCGGAGCAATGTCTAAGAATAAAAAAGGCAGTGCAGCCAATCCTGATTTGAACAGCTCGAAGCCGCCGGTAAAGGACGGAAGCGAGTCTGAAAACAGAATAAATGAAATCGAGAAATACGATTTTTTTGCGAAGATAGACGTTGACAGCGACTATGACGATATCCTTGCCACATACGAAAAGACTCTCGACAGGCGCACAAGAGCGGCCATGAAGAAGGCGGGAGGTCAGGTTGACGGGGATGACTCGGACTCTGCCGAGGACGAAAATGTCATGATTGAGGCGGACGAAATCGAAACAGAAACAGACTTCGCCGAAGAGCCCGAGGCGCAGCAGAGCGAAGAGGGCAAGCCGTCGAAGAAAAAGGCGAAGGCTCAAAAGGGCGATGCCTCGGCAGCGCTGTATGCCGCAATAACGGCGCTCGGACTTGCCGTCGGCACTTCCTTTAAAAAGCTGCTCACGGAACCCAAGAAGCTCGGCAGAACAATTGTCGGATTTTTCGGGTATATTTTCCGTTTCCTTTGGCTCGGCTTCAAAAAGTTCGTCTATATTATTTCGCATACGTTCGTAGACCAGGTCAAGGACTTCCGACGCGATGTGCGCTCCGCCATGCACTATATCAAGCGCAGCAGGCATAACCCGAAAACGCTGTTTCCGATTCTCGGGCACTATGTGAAAAAAGCCTTCGCTACCCATACTCAGATGTTTAGAACCATAGCGAATGTCGTTCTGCCTGTGGCTGCGGTGCTCGCATTTGTGATTACCGTCAACTATTGGAGCAGCGTTACATTTGCGCTCAAGGTCAGCTATGACAACAAGGAGCTCGGCTATATCTCCGACGAGTCGGTTTATAACGAGGCGCAGAGCGCGGCGAAAGAGAGAATGACCACGACAAAGTCCGATTTCTCCGTTGAGCTTGAGGAACCGAGCTATGAGCTCTCGCTCGTGAGCCTCAATAAGCTTGTCGATTCCTCGATACTCTGCGACAGAATAATCGAAAATTCCGAGAGCAATGTCACAAACGCCTGCGGAATTTATATCGACGATGATTTCATCTGCTCGGTCAAGAACGAGACGGACGCTTCGAGCGTGTTCAACGCGATTCTCGACAAGCATCAGGTGACGGACAGCAACAGCTTTGTCGATTTCGTAGAGAAGGTCGAGTATGTTCAGGGTCTCTACCCCGATGACCCGAAGACCATGTGGGATGCGTCAAAGCTCAAAAAGCAGCTTGAACAGACCAAGGTGGCGAAAAAGACATACACCGTCAAGGACGGAGACACCATATACGGCATAGCGGTTGCAAACGGCCTTACGGAAAAGCAGTTTATGGCACTTAACCCCGACATAGGCGAATATATACATACCGGCGATGTGCTGACGGTTGCGAACGAGGTCAACTATGTCCGCGTCAAGGTCATGAAAACCGAGACGAGAAAAGTCGAGGTTGATTATGATGTCGAAAAGACCAACGACGCCTCGATGTTCAAGGGCACCAGCCGCGTTACCCGCAAGGGTGTAAAGGGCGAGGATACCGTGACCGAGCTCGTGACATATATCGACGGGCAGCGTGTATCGTCGCAGGAGATTTCCCGCGTCAGGACGAGAGAGCCCGTGACCGAGAAGAAGCTCATAGGAACAAGATCGACGCGCGTCAGCGGCGGTTATAATATCCAGGTTTCCGGGCGCGGATTTGTGTGGCCCGCACCGGCGTGCACATATGTCAGTTCGCCTTACGGCTGGAGAACCCTGCGCGGTTACAGCGACTTCCACACAGGCGTTGATCTCACTCTTCCCGGCGGCGGCTCGACGGGAGCGGTAATAGTCGCGTCCCTCGATGGAACGGTCGAGAGCGTGCGCCGAAGCAATTCGGGTTACGGTCACTGCATCGTCATCAACCACGGCGGCGGAGTCAAGACAAGATACGCCCACTGCCTCGCAGGCTCTATCTCCGTCAGCGTCGGACAGCGTGTCAGCGCGGGACAAGCGATAGCGCGAGTCGGCAGCACCGGCAACGTCACCGGCCCGCATCTCCATTTCGAGATAATCATAAACGGCAGCACGGTAAACCCGCTTCCGTATATCAGATAAAATATCCCTGCGCAAAGCGCACGGAGCCATAAAAGCAAATCCTGCCTAAGGAATCCCGAGGGCAGGATTTTTTGTGTTCTGCGAATTTAAGAAAGCCGTAAATCACTGCAAAACCTGCGGGCGGATAATATCCGCCCCTATACGATTATATTAATTTACAATATTAAATTTGTTTGCCTGATGGCGGTTTTTTATCCCCACAATCCCCGATTTATCAATCTTCCCCAATATCCGCAGACGTGTGTTCGACGGTGCGTCGGCATAATCTCAAACTCAAAAAGGACACCGGAAATTAATTCCGATGTCCTTTTGCTGTTTTGCCAAACGGATTTTTACTCCTGAGGCAGAGTCGCGTCGGGGTCAAGCCCTGAGTTCGGGTTCTTGCAGTACTTCATCGTGGCTCTGAAGAAATAGACATATTCGCCGTCGGAGACTGTAACATTGGTTGCTTTTTTAAGCTGCGCGGGCTCGACGGCCTCCGGGCTTGAGGCGACCGCGTAGTAGCTCTTGCCGCTGCCGTCCGGGGTTATCGTATATGTGCCGGCCTTGATATCCTTGCCTACCTTGTACATCGCGGGGGTTGTGCCGTCGCAGCCGATGGAAGCCATGCTGCATGAGTCGGCGTCATAGAATTCGCAGCCCGTGATTTCGACATATCCGTCCTTTGAAAGGGTGTAGTAGGTAGAAACATCAAACATCTCAAAATCGTTTGCGACGTTTTGCACATAGGGGTCGATACTCTTTTTGAAGCCGAGTCCGCAGTAGAGACCGGAGATTCTCTTGACAATGTATTCATCCTTCGGAATATCTCTGCCTATCTTGTAGGTTCCGGGGGCATACTTGCCGTTGACTGCCTTGGGGTGTTCGACGGATGCGCTGATGAATTTGCAGCCGCTGATATAGAGCACATAGCCGCTCTCGACCGTGATAAGCGCGTGTGTCTTGCCGCCGAGGGTTATCTCGTAGGCACGGGGCTCGCCGTTACCGTCTTTTTCCTTGCCGTTCCAAACATACACAGAGGATTTTGAGGAGTTTTTGACAATATAGTATTCGCCGGGCTTGAGCTGACCGCTGCCGCTGCCGACTTTGTATGTGCCGGTGCCGTTCCAGCCGGTTGAGCTGGCGGCGTTGGGCTTCTCGGTTGCACTTGCGGCGGGGAGGGTGACTATATGTGCCCCGGTCGTCGGCGCGGGAGAAACCTGAGCCGGCTTGGCTGCGGGCTTCGTTGTTGTTGATTCTGCCGTTGAGGTTTCGGGCTCGGTGCTGACTGCGGGAGCCGCTGTTGAGCCGTCTGTGGTCGTGTCCTGACCGTCGTTGTTTTTCTTGCAGCCTGCGAACGCCAGAACTCCGACGAGCACGGCGAAGCACAGTATTACAGATATGAACTTTTTCATCTTTTTCCCTTTCGTAACCTTATTGCGGGCTTTCCGCTGTGTTTATTATAACAAACTTAAACTTCTCAGTCAACACGGGCAAAAAAGAAGAGCCGCGTTTTGCGGCCCTTCCTCGGGTTTCGCTGTTGTTTAGTTTTTTTTGCTTAAGCATCTGCGTTACCGGAACCTTCAGCACCTTCGCCGCCGGTACCTGCGCCGCCTGCACCTTCGCCGCCGGAACCTTCACCGCCTGTACCTTCACCGCCTGTACCTTCACCGCCGGGTGCTGGCTCGACATACTCTACGAGCTCAAAGCCTTCGAAAGAGATATATTGTCCGTCTTTGAGGTCGATAGTTATTGTGTCACTTGTGACATTCAACTCGCCTATGGGCTTGGCAAACGTAAGATGAGCGGTTCCGTATGAATATCCGTTTTTATCTTTTGTACGTTTGAGCGTATATTTACCGGGCTTTATTTCTTCACCGTTTTTGCCGTCACCGACTAAATATGTTCCTTCTCCGTATTTCTTTGCGTCCTGATCTTGGCTGCCGGTACGATCTTTCGCGCTGATAACTTTGGTTTTTTGATTAAAAACTATGTAGTAGGGCGTGAGCGAGTTGGGATTGTTTTTCAGGCTGATATAAAAACGATAATTCTCATAATTAACCGCATAGCTGTTTCTGGGAAGGAAATCTACGGAATTTAAAACGCTGAAATCGGCGTTTCCGAATTCGCCTATAATGTATTCGCCCTCATCGATATCTTTGCCGATTCTGTAAACGCCTCTTTCATATACTCCGTCCGAGGGTTTCATGCTGCCGACATCATCCGCTAAGAGGAACTCGCCGTTTGTAACTGTGAGAGTGTATCCCTTTTTGACCTGTACAAACAGTCCGTAAGACAGGGAAAGCTTTGTGGTGTTTTTGCCGTCAGTGACGGTGACGGTACCGCTGACATCTTTTTTGCTGGGACGGATATAGTATGTATCGGCGGCAATGTCTCTGTTGCAGAGATATGTGCCGGCCGGCTTCCAATTGTCCTCTTTGACATCGGGCTTAGGTATGGTCGGTTTTGAGGGTGTGGGCTTAACGGCCTGTTCGGGTTTCTGGGTTGTTGCAACGGGCTTTTTGCTTGCCGGTTTTGTGGGCTGTACCTGCTGCGCGGGTTTTGCGGGCTGTACTGGCTGACCGGGCTGTGCGGACTGCGTGGTATCCTCGAGCGCGGGCTCGGTATCGTCACCGACTATATTGTCGATTGCAGCATCGGTATTCGGCGGGACTGTTGTCTCGTCATTGTTCTTCTGCTTGCAGCCTGCAAACGCCAAAACTCCGACGAGTATGGCAAGGCAGAGCATTGCGGAAATCAGCTTTTTCATCGTTTTCGTCCTTTCATAAAATTATTTTTGTGTTTCTGAGTTTTTATTATACTGAATTAAAATATTTAAGTCAACACGGTCAAAAAAGGAAGGGGCGAGTTTCGCGACCCTTCCTCGGTTTTAATTATTGGTTAATTTTTGTTGTCGCCGACATTGTTGTCGCCTGCTTCGTTATTTTTAGGAGTGTTCGCATCGTTATCCTTGTCTTTATCCTTATCGGAACCGGATTCACTTGAAGTCTCACTTGAAGATTCGCTTGAGGTTTCACTTGAGGTTTCACTTGAAGGCTCCGTGGGTTTGGGCTTGACATACGGAACGAGCTTTAAGCCTGCAAATTCAATATAGCGTCCGCTTGCAAGCTCGATTACTTTATCCTTGCCGAGATTTTCGGCAGAATCGGCTACCGAGAGATCAATGTATTGCAGATCGTAATAAACAATATATCCGTTTTCGGCGTCCGTGGGAACGAGCTTATACTTGCCGGGCTTGATATCCTTGCCGACCTTGTACATTCCGGGATTGAAGCTGCCGTCACTGTTGGCGGCGGGAGCCTTGATATCAAGTGTAGTGTCATCGAGGAGCATCACGCGCTGACCCTTTTGAAGAGAGACATATGCGGGATGGGGACCGAAAACAGTCAGGGTCTCGCCGTCCTCGTCAAAGTAATCGGTTGTCGAGAGAACCATAAGCTCTACGCCGTCTGCATTGCCGAGAAGGTGCTCGCCGGCGGGAATGTCTATGCCGACTCTGTAGGTGCCGATTTCATATACGCCGTTTTTGCCGCCCATCTTTTCAACGGCGGAAGCGACGATGAACTTACCGTTCTTGACTTCGAGCGTGTAGCCGGGCTTCATAGTGACAAACAGTCCGAAAGGAAGAACATCGAACTTGACTATCTCATCTTTGCCAAAATGCTTGCCGTCCGTCAGGATTACGCTGCAATTTTTGCTGTCGGGTTTAATATAGTATTCGCCTGCCGCGAGGTTTTTGCCGCAGGTGTATTTGCCCGCTTTTTTCCACTCGTCTTTTTTGACGGCGGGGGTTGTGGTGTTGACCTTGCCGGGCTTCTTTGTGCTGTCCGTAACTTTCTTTATGGCATCGGGAGTGGACTCTTTCTTTTCGGGCTCCGTTGTTCCCTCCGTTGATGGCTCGGTGCTCTCGTCGGTTATGGCGTCAACTGCCGCTCCGCTCTCGGAGGGGAGGTTGAATCGTCGTTGTTCTTCTTTGATTTGCAGCCGCAGAAGAGCAGCATTGTCGCGCACAGGATGAGCGCAACGGCGGAAATAAGTTTTCTTTTCATTGTTTTTTCCCTTTCTTTTTAGGTTTTTTCTTTCCAGGTGGAGAGTCCGCGGAATAATTCCGTTCGCTCAACTCGCAAGTCGAGTATATCAAAATTTGAAAAATAAGTCAACAGAAATTTGTAGAAAATGTCACATTTGACGGAAAAATAACGGACTCCGCAGAAAAAAGATAAATAAAAAATAAATCTCTAGTTAATAATTTTTATTAATTTTGTTGACTTGATATACCGAATGATTTAAACTGTTATTGTGAAATAAAAACTTTTTGAGGAGGAATGACGATGTTTAAACGCACCCTTTCGCTGCTGCTCTGCCTGCTTGTCGCGGCGCCGGCTCTCGCGTTCTTTGCTTTTGCGCAGGGGAATGAGGCCGCTCCGGCAGAGGCAAGCTACGAGATAACCGACCCTTACGCCGAAGTAGACTGGGACAGATGGGGAATTTACAAGGCTCAGCTGCACACCCACAGCAACGCGAGCGACGGATATCTGCCTATCCGCGAGGTGGTTGAGAAGCACTATGACCTCAACTACGATATCCTCGCCGTCACCGACCACGGCACAATAAACCGGGGATGGGATAAAAAGCCGCAGCTCGTGCCGCTGCTGAGGCTCGTAAAATACGAGCGCACAAAGCTCGCGCCCATATACCCGCTGACCGCCGCCGAGTATGAGGCTTACACTGCGGGTACAGCCTCGTCGGCGACGAGAACCCACAAAAACGGAATGCTCGATATCCCTCAGGGCATAGAGCTCAACATGGCGACCCCCAAGTGCGACTGCCACCTGACCGGCTACTTTGCGGACTACGGTCAGGGTCTCGCCGGAGTTTACGGCGACTACGAGACCCCGTCAAATGGCGTCAACCGCAAGGGCGGAATATCCATGCTCTCGCACGTCGGCGAATATGTCTATCCCGACAAGGACAGCGCCGAGCACGTCGGGCAGAAAATAGACGAATACTATGTCAACAAGTTTGCGCGCATCTTCCTTGATAATAAAGGCTCGAGCGTCGGCATGGGAATAAACAGCGCCACCGACGAGCATACCCGCTGCGACCGCATACTCTACGATCAGATACTCCAAAAGACGATACCCAACGGCGTTGTCCCGTGGGGCTTCGCGTTCGCGGATTCGCACAATGTACGTTCGCTCAACGACGCATATACAATGATGGTGCTGCCCGAGCTCACAAACGAGAGCTTCCGCAAGGGCATGGAGAACGGCTGGTGCTTTGCGGTCTCCCACTATTCAAACGGCGTCGAGCTGAACGGAATGGAGGAGATTCCCGGCTTCGACGGGGAGAAGCTTATGGAGACCGAGGCTTATCTGCGCGACGACACCCCGCTTGTCACCCGCGTTACGGTTGACGACGAAAATGACACGATAAGCATCGAGGGCGAGAATTTCAATTCGATAACATGGGTCTCGAACTGCAACGTCATCAGGCGCGAGACAGGCATATCGGACGGCAAGGCGACGCTCGACCTCCGCGCGGACGACCTGCTCGACACGCCGTATCTCTATGTCAGATTCTATATCACGGGCGACAACGGAATATGCTACTCCCAGCCCTTCGTGATAAGCAGAGACGGCGAGGACTTCGGAAAAGTCAGAGTCCCGAAAACTCACGATATTTCTACTTTACTGCGCACCACGGTCACGGTGCTCGACTGGACCTGCTTCAGGTTCAACCCCATTATTTGGGCATTCAAACTCTTCTTCCTCGGCTACAATGTCTTTGACCGATTCTTTGACCCGTATTGATTTTTAAGGAGAATAAAGCAATGAAAAAGAATTTCAAGCGTATTCTGTCTGCGGCTCTTGCCCTCGTTTTGCTCTTCACCGCGTTCCCGGCGGCGTTTGCGCTCGGAGAAAAGGAGACGGATTATACTATAGTTAATCCCTATGAGCAGGTCGATTGGAGCGAGTGGAAAACCTACAAGGCGAATCTCCACACCCACTGCGACGCGAGCGACGGCGAGCCGACCTTAGACGAGATGGTAGAGGCATATTACAAGGCCGACTACGACATTCTCGCCATGACCGACCACGGCGTTATCACAAACGGCTGGACGGAAAAGAGAAAGACCAACGGCATATTCAACGGCTTTAGAAAAGTCTATCCGATGAGCAAGGAGAACTACGAGCGCATCACAAAGGGACTTGACCGCGGCGGCAGAGGCATGACGGATATCCGCGGCGGAATAGAGTGCAATATGGCGGTCATCTCCAAGACTCATGTCAACGGCTATTTCACCACCTACGGTCAGGGCGAGTGGGGAATAGAGAACGACTACAGAACCGCGCCTGAGGAGATAGAAAAGGCGGGCGGTTATTCCGTGCTCAACCATGTCGGCGACTGGGTCGATTCCGGAAGATTCCCGCAGCGCTCACACTGGAATGTATATATAGCCTATTTTGCGGGCATATTCATCGACTGCCCGAGCTGCCTCGGCATGGAGATAGTCAACAGCACGGACAGAGTGACCCGCGGCGACCGTGCGCTCTGGGATGAGCTGCTTCAGGTCGTTATCCCCAAGGGCAGAAATATCTGGGCTTTTGCCGACGACGACTCCGAAAAGCTCAACGAGGTCGGCAGATCGTTTGAGCTCTTCGTCCTGCCGGAGAACAACGAAAATGCAGTCAAAAAAGCGATGAAGGACGGCAATTTCTTCGCCGCGAGCAGATATCACAAGACCACCGACGGCATCGGCGAATTTGAGGGCGACGGAAATGTGCCGCTCGTGACCGACATCAGGGTGAATAAAAAGGAGAACACGATAACCGTTGCCGCAGACCCCGACCGCGACTGCGAGGTTATCGAGTGGATAGCCGACGGCAAGGTCATAGCCACGGGCAACACGATCGACCTCAACGATTACGAGGATGAGCTCGGCTGTTACATTCGCTTCCAAATGAAAGGCAGCGGCGGCGTGACCTATTCGCAGCCGTTCGAGCTTCGCTACAGCGGCAGAGTCGATAAGCCCGTCCCCGATTGGGCGCTTTGGATTTTCAGAACCGAGCCCGGCCAAAAGTTTATGAAGTTCTATCATTCCCGCACCTTTGCTCTCGGTGCGTTTGTAGCCGAGAAGATAAGAATTTTCATCGAGGATAAAATTAAAAAATAAAGTTCAGACCCCTTCGAAAGCAATTCGGAGGGGTTGTTTTCTGCTCGGAATTTAACGGGTGAAACTTTTTGTTACAAGTTTGAAATGTTTATTAAATTTCTATGCCACGGTACAAAAAATAAATTAAAAATTGTCGATAGTTTATCATTTTTGTATATTGCCTTTTGCATCGTGGGTGATATAATTTAGTAGCTGAAAGATGCGTAAAAGGCATATATAATAGGTATGCCGAAACAGTCAAAAAAGAGGTGCAGCAATGGACAGCATCATTAAAACGATAGTCGATATGGACAAGCGCGCGAGAAAGCGCACCATGGAGGAGCAGGAGTTCTTTGACAGAGCCGATTCCGAGCTTGCGGAGCAGGCAAAGAAGCTGCAGGCCGAGGAGCAGGAGCGCGCCGACAGCGAGATAGCAAAGACCGCTTCGGAGTATGACGCGAAGCTGAAAGAAGCTCTTGCCGCGATAGATGAGAAGGCTCGCGCCGTGTCCGATGCGCTTGACGTGCAGAGTGAACAGAACCGCGCAAAATGGGCGCAGGTGCTTGCAGACAGAGCGGTTAACGCCGACTGATAAGATTTTTTTGAAAGGAAGTGTGCCGTATGACAGTTTCGTCCGCCGCAAACGCAGTGCTCGCCAAGGCTCGTGCTATGTACGGCAAACGCCTTACCGCGCAGAACTACACCGATTTGCTCGCCTGCCGCACGGTCAACGAGGCGGCGGCTTATCTTAAAGCTCACACGGCCTACGCCGACGCATTCGAGGGCGTGACTATGGGCTCCGTAAGCCGTCGGCAGATAGAGATACTGCTCAGAGAGCACCTTTTAAATAACTTCGCTTCCCTTTGCAGATACGAAAAGTCAATCGGCGATGGCTTCTACAAATACTTCGTTACGCTCTCCGACGTCGATATGCTGCTGCATTCGGTGCGATATCTGAACAGCCGCCACCCGGAGAACAATCTCGCCAAGGTGCCGGACTTTTTCATGCGCCATTCGGAGCTGAACGCCGCGGCGCTCGAGACTGCGACAAACGCCGATTTGCTGTTGGCGGCGGTCGAGGGCTCGCCATATAAGGCCGTGCTCGCCCCGTTTGTCTCGGCCGGCAGACCCGATTATTTCGGCATGGAGCTGGCGCTCAACAAATATCTCCGTTCACAGGCCGAGGCGCTTATCAAAAAGAACTACAGCGGCAAGGCGCGCAAGGAGCTTGACGCAATGCACGCGTTCGATACGGACGCCGAAAACATCGTCTCGCTCTACAGGCTCAAGAGGCTCACGAATATGCCGCAGAGCGTGCTTTTGACCATGCTCCTGCCGGGCGGAACGCTCGGAGAAAAGGAGCTCACGGGCTTTATGAAAGCGCCGAACGTTGAAGAGGCTCTCAAGACGCTCAAGGGCACGGCGTATGCCGCCTTTGCCGAGCGCGGAGACCGCTCCGTTGAGCAGGTGAGCGCAAAGCTCAGATATGACCGCGCAAAGAGCCTTGTGCGTTTTTCGACCTACCCGAGCGTTGTGATGATGAGCTATGTTGCGCTCGCGGAGAATGAAGCAGAAAATCTGACCCACATTATTGAGGGTATAAGATATAATATTCCGCCCGAAGAAATAAGCCGACTTTTGTTAGGCGTGGGCGACTGAATGTGTTTCAAGAGTTTAAAAGGACGGTGATAAACCTTGGCAGTTGCAAAAATGAAGCTTGTTAAAGTTACGGGTCCGCTCGATAAACTTAACAATTTCATTTCGACCTGCTGCTTGGATGGCTCGTTCCAGCCCGAGCAGGCAACGCAGTATATGTCTGCGTCAATGGGTTATCTGACTCTCAGCGAGGAGAACCCGTATGCGCCGATGCTGCAAAAAATAGAGGAGCTTATCCGCGAGAACGATTCCGCGCCCGACCCGACGATAGTCGGCGACCGCTCTCGTGAGATTCAGCTCGACGACAAGACCAGCGCCTACATCGACGAACTGGACGAAAAATTGTCCGCGATGCACGACGAGTACAAGGAGCTTGAGGATCAGCTCGAACAGTGCCGCGACGGCATTGCAAAATATGAGCATTTCACGGGCTTTGATGTCGGACTCGATGAGCTGTTCAACTGTAAGTTCATCAAGACCCGCTTCGGTCATATGCCCAAAGAGAGCTACGAAAAGCTTGTCGCCTATGACGACGACCCCTATGTGCTCTTCATCCCGTGCTCGACCGATGCGACAGACTATTGGGGCGTCTACTGCGCGCCGAGAGAGCGCGTCGACGAGGTCGACAGCATTTTTGCGGGACTCAATTTCGAGCGTCTCCAGGTTCCCTCGGCAGTCGGTACCGTTGAGCAGGTAATAGATCAGCTCAAGAGCAATATCGAGATTATCGAGGGCGACTTAAAGCAGCTTGACGAGCGCGCCGCGGCGCTCTGGAAAGAGAACCGCAAACGCTGCAACGAGATATATACGAAGCTCGTCGATCTCAATACAGTCTTTGAGATGCGCCGCTACGCCGCGTGCCACAACAAGTATTTCTTCTATGTCGGCTGGGTGCTCGCACACGATTCAAAGGCGTTCGAGAAAAAAGCGGAGGCCATTCCGCACGTCGAGGTCGAGGAGAACGACCCCGATAAGAGCTCAAAGACCCCGCCCGTAAAGCTCAGAAACCCACTGATATTCAAGCCCTATGAATTCTTCGTCGATATGTACGGCCTGCCGTCATATTCGGATATCGATGTCACGGGCTTCGTCGCGATAACCTACACGCTGCTGTTCGGTATCATGTTCGGCGACCTCGGTCAGGGACTTGTGCTCTTCCTGCTCGGTATCCTCGGCTGGAGGATAAAGAAGATGTCCCTTGCACGTATTCTTATCCCGTGCGGACTTTCGAGCGCGGTGTTCGGCTTCGTGTTCGGCTCCGTGTTCGGCTATGAGGATATGCTCGACCCCGTTTACCATGCGCTGGGTATGGCCTCAAAGCCGCTGAGCGTTATGGACTCGATAAACACCGTCCTGATAGTCGCCATAGGCATAGGCGTTGTCCTTGTCGTGACAGCTATGCTCCTGAATGTCGTATCCTGCCTCAAGCATAAGAAGATAGGCGAGGCGATATTCAGCAACAACGGACTTGTCGGAATAGTGTTCTATTTGGCGGGCGTTGCGTTCTGCGTAGCGTTTATGAACGGCCCGAAGGTACTTCCGAACAGTGTCCTGTTCGGTATTATGGGCGTGTGCGCCGTTTTGCTCTACCTAAAGGAGATACCGATAGGTATTATAGACAAGCATCCGGACTGGAAGCCCGACAGCGTCGTTGACTTCCTGCTCCAGAACCTGTTCGAGCTTATCGAATATGTCCTGTCCTATTTCAGCAACACCGTGTCCTTCCTTCGTGTCGGCGCGTTTGTTATAGTCCATGCCAGCATGATGATGGTCGTGTTCACCCTCGGCGGTAACGGCAGCAACATCCCCGTTATCATCATAGGCAATATCATCGTCATCGCCCTTGAGGGTCTGCTCTCGGGCATTCAGGGCTTGCGTCTGGAGTTCTACGAGATGTTCAGCCGCTTCTATGAGGGCGGCGGCAAGGCGTTCACTCCCGCAAAGCTTGAGCAGGCTCAGACAAATATAAAAAACAAAATTGTCGGTAAAAAGGCCAAAAAGGCTTTAGCAAATAAAGACTAATCGGAGGTAAAGTAAAATGACAACTCTTTTTTATTCCGTTATGATCGTAGTTCCCGCAGCGGTGCTTCTCGCATCCGTTGTGTACACAATGAAGAAGCACTCTGAGGGTCAGAGCATCAAAAAGAGCCTTCGCATGAACGCGGCAACTTTCGCCGTCATGGTTCTGCTCGTCGCAGGCTGCGCTATGGGCGCTTTTGCAACCGGCAGCGAGGACACTACCGCAGCTCCGGCGGACACCACCGCCGCGCAGGCTTCCGACACGGCGGCCGAGAGCGCCGAGTCTTCCGCCAAGGATAACTCCAAGGGTCTCGGACTTCTTGCCGCAGGTCTTGTTACCGGTCTTGCCGGTATCGGCGGCGGTATCGCAGTTGCCGCCGGCGCTCCCGCAGCTATTGCCGCAACGAGCGAGGATCCCAAGGCTTTCGGTAAAGCGCTTATCTTCGTCGCCCTCGGCGAGTCGATAGCCCTTTACGGTGTCGTTATCTCCATCCTTATCCTCAACAAGGTCTGACGCTCCGAGGCTGAGGAGCATTAGTGTAAAGCGCAGCAGCTTTACACTGCGTTGAAAGGAACAAAAGCCATGCGTTTTTATTTGATAAGCGACAATGCCGATACGCTTGTCGGAATGCGCCTTGCGGGTATAGAGGGCGAGCTTGTGCACGACGCTCAAGCGGTCGAGGACGCGGTCAACCGCTGCCTTGCCGATGAGCAGGTAGGCATCATTCTCATCACGCACCGCCTTTGCGAGCTGTGCGAGGATTTTATAACGCAGACAAAGCGCAGCTACGATAAGCCCCTGATAGTCGAGATCCCCGACCGCCACGGTTCACAGGGGAGCGACTCCATTACGCGCTATGTGCGCGACACTATCGGCATAAAGATTTGAGGTGTTTGACCAATGCTCAATCAGGAAGAGAGAGCCGCAAAGTTTTTTGACGCCATAACAAAGGACGCCGAGGAGCGCCATGAGGAGCTGACCCGCAAGACACGCGAGACGGTTGACAGCGGCCTTGAAAAGGCAAAGGCGAAGGCGCATTCCCAGGCTCAGGCGAGAATAGAGCGCGAGCGTATGCTCAAGGAGCAGGAGTTCAACCGCACCGTCGCCGATGAGAGAACCCGTCAGCGCGCCCGTCTGACCGACAAGCGCAGCGCCATTACGGACGGAGTTTTCGGCGATGCGCGTGACAAGCTGCTGAGCTTTACAGAGTCCGACGGCTACGCGGAGTTTCTCAAAAGGAGCGCGGCAGGTTTTGCGGCGGTTTTCCCGCAGGGAGACGTGACGGTCTATCTCCGTCCCGCCGATATGCGCTTTGCGGATGATATAAAGAACGCTTTCGGCAGGGACTGCAAGGTCGAGAGCTGCGACGAAATAACTATAGGCGGATGCCGCGCCGGAGTTGCCGGCGGCAGCACCGTAGCTGACGATACGCTCGACACGCGCCTTGAGGCGCAGCGCGAATGGTTCCTCGAAAATTCGGGAATGTCAGTAATACTTTAACGGTCGGAGGTGAACGGCTTGTCTGAAAATAATGTTATATACGGAATAAACGGTCCCGTCGTTACGGTAAAGGGCGAGACGGGACTGAGCATGATGGAGATGGTCTATGTCGGCGAGAAGCGTCTTGTCGGCGAGGTCATACGCCTTGATAAGGAGCTCACCACCATTCAGGTCTATGAGGAGACGACCGGGCTCAAGCCCGGTGAGCCGGTCTATGCTACCGGCGGCGCGATGTTCGCCACCCTCGGCCCCGGAATAATCAGAAATATATTTGACGGAATCGAGCGTCCGCTTTCGGCTATTGCCGAGCACAACGGCGCGTTCATATCAAAGGGCTGCGCCGAGAGTGCGCTCGACGAGGAGCGCGAGTGGCAGGTCAATATGCTCGTCAAGCCCGGCGACAGACTCAAGGGCGGCGACGTCTACGGCGAATGCCCCGAAACGCCTGTTGTCAAGCACAGATTTATGGTCCCGCCCGGACTTGAGGGAGAGGTTACGGAAGTCAAGCCCGACGGAAAATATAAAATAAACGATACGATAGTTACTTTAAAGGACAAAAAGGGCAACGCTCATGAGCTGACGCTCTGCCAGCGCTGGCCTATCCGAATCCCGCGCCCCGTCAGCCGCAGACTGCCCGCGCAGCGTCCGCTGATAACCGGTCAGCGTGTCATAGATACGCTCTTCCCGATAGCAAAGGGCGGCGCGGCGGCAATACCCGGCGGCTTCGGAACGGGCAAAACCATGACGCAGCATCAGCTTGCAAAGTGGTGCGACGCGGATATCATCATCTATGTCGGCTGCGGAGAGCGCGGCAACGAGATGACCCAGGCTCTTAAAGAGTTCGGCGAGATATCCGACCCGCGCACGGGCAAGCCCCTGACGGACAGAACGGTGCTCATAGCGAACACCTCTAATATGCCCGTCGCCGCGCGTGAAGCGTCCATATACACCGGTATAACCCTCGCCGAGTATTACCGCGACATGGGCTATCACACAGCTATTATGGCGGATTCCACATCCCGTTGGGCGGAGGCTCTTCGTGAGATATCCGGACGCCTTGAGGAGATGCCCGCCGACGAGGGATTCCCGGCTTATCTGCCGTCGAGACTTTCCGAGTTCTACGAGCGCGCAGGCTATGTCAAGAATCTAAACGGCACGGAGGGCTCGATAACGATAATCGGCGCCGTATCGCCGCAGGGCTCTGACTTTTCGGAGCCCGTTACCCAGAACACAAAGCGCTTCACCCGCTGCTTCTGGGCGCTTGACAAGTCGCTCGCCTATGCGCGTCACTATCCCGCGATAAATTGGAACACGAGCTATTCCGAATATGTGAATGACCTGTCCGCGTGGTACTATGACAACGCGGGACCGGAATTTATGAACTACCGCGACGAGCTGTGCTCGATTCTGCTCGAGGAAAACAGCCTTATGGAGATTGTCAAGCTCATCGGCGCGGACGTTCTGCCCGACGACCAGAAGCTTGTCATGGAAGTGGCAAGGGTCATCAGAGTCGGCTTTCTGCAGCAGAATGCGTTTCATAAGGAGGACACCTATGTTCCTCTGGCAAAGCAGATGAAGATGATGGAAATTATCCTCTATCTCTATCACAAATGCCGCGAGGTAGTCGCAAAGCAGGTGCCGATTTCCAAGATAACGAAGCTCGGTCTGTTCGATAAGCTCGTCAAGATAAAGTACGATGTGCCCAACGACAGACTCGATATGTTTGACGGTTACCGCACCGAGATAGACAAAGCGCTCGCTCCGCTTCTGCGCTGAGCCCGCTTATTCTGAAGGCAAGGAAGGATTTAAACAGCTATGATTTTTGAACACATCGGTTTAAATCAAATAAACGGTTCGCTCGTCGTGCTTGACGGCGTCAAGGGCGCGAGCTACGAGGAAATGGTCGAGCTCAGACTTGATGACGGCACCTCGCGTGCGGGGCGTATAGTCAAGATAGACGGCGAGCTTGTGGTCATTCAGGTCTTTGAGGGAACGCGCGGAATATCTATGAGCAACAGCACGACCGTGCTCTCCGGCAGGCCCATGGAGATGCCGCTGTCGCCCGAGATTCTCGGCAGAGTTTTCGACGGCCTCGGCAGACCGATAGACGGCCTCGGCGAGATATATCCCGAGTGCCGCCGCGATGTCAACGGCTCGCCCATAAACCCCGTTTCGCGTGTTTATCCGCGAAATTATATAAACACCGGCATATCTTCTATAGACGCGCTCGCAACGCTTATCAGAGGCCAGAAGCTCCCGATATTCTCGGGCTCGGGCATGAAGCATAACGAGCTCGCCGTTCAGATAGTCCGCCAGGCGAACGTTGCCGACGGCGACGATTTCGCAATTGTTTTTGCCGCCATGGGCGTCAAGAACGACGTCGCGGAATATTTCCGCACCTCGTTTGAAAACGCCAACGTCATGAACCGCGTCACCATGTTCATGAACCTCTCTAACGACCCGATAATCGAGCGTATCATAACACCCCGCTGTGCCCTGACCGCCGCCGAGTATCTCGCATTTGATTTGGGCAAGCAGACGCTCGTTATCCTCACCGATATGACTTCATATGCCGAGGCTCTGCGTGAATTCAGCTCGTCAAAGGGCGAGATTCCCGGCAGAAAGGGTTTCCCCGGCTACCTCTATTCCGATTTGGCATCGCTCTATGAGCGCGCGGGAATAGTCGAGGGCAAGAAGGGCTCTGTCACTCAGATACCGATTCTCACCATGCCAAACGACGATATCACGCACCCCATCCCCGACCTCACGGGATATATAACCGAGGGTCAGATAGTGCTTGACAGGGGACTCGACTACAAGGGCATTTATCCGCCCGTCAGCGTCCTGCCGTCGCTGTCGCGTCTGATGAAGGACGGCATAGGCGAGGGCTACACGCGCTCCGACCACAGTATGCTTGCAAACCAGCTCTTCGCGTCCTATGCAAAGGTGCAGGATGCCAAGGCACTCGCGTCCGTCATAGGCGAGGATGAGCTCTCCGCGTCGGATAAGCGCCTTATGGAGTTCGGCAGAGCGTTTGAGGAGAAATTTATAAATCAGGGCTACGATGAAAACAGAACGATAGACCAAACACTCGACCTCGGCTGGGAGCTGCTCTCCATGCTGCCCGAATCCGAGCTCGACCGTGTTGATGAGGACGTTCTCAAGGAGCACTACAAGCCCGCACAGCAGTAAAGAAAGGGGGAGAGCGTCATGGCACAGGTGTTCCCGACAAAAAGCAATCTGATGAGCACGAAGAAGTCGCTGGATCTCGCCAAGCTCGGCTATGATCTGCTCGACCGCAAAAGAAATATACTCGTGCACGAGATGATGCAGCTCATAGACAAGGCTTCGAAGATTCAGCGGGAGATAGACGAGACTTATTCAAAGGCCTATCTCGCACTCCAGCGTGCGAACGTCACGCTCGGTATGTGTGCTGAGTTCGCGCAGGCGATACCGATAGACGAGTCGCTCGATATTGACCTTCGCAGCGTCATGGGCGTTGAGTTGCCGGTTGTTACGCTCGGCGAGGAGAAGCTCGATATGTATTACGGGCTCAACTCAACCAACTCCCAGCTTGACGAAGCATATCTGAGCTTCGCGCAGGTCAAGCGTATGACCGCAGAGCTTGCGGAGATAGAGAACAGCGTCTACCGCCTTGCCGACGCGATAAAGAAAACGCAGAAGCGCGCCAATGCGCTCGATAATATCATGATCCCGCAGTTCACCGAGACGATAAAATATATCACCGAGGCTCTTGAAGAAAAAGAACGCGAGGATTTCTCGCGCCTGAAGGTCATCAAGAGACAGAAGGAAGAAAAAGAGTAATAAAAGGACGCCGTTTCAAGAGAGGCTACATAAGGAAGAAGGCAGCACAAAATTTGTGCCGCCTTCTTTTTGTACTATCTAAAAAAAGATCCATAAGGGCTTTTGGTGACAAAATCCGATGCTCACTGTGCCCATGGACAAAAGTGATATTCCGGGCTTTGTCCGGAGTGATATTTTCCTTTCGGAAAGTGATATAAAAGCCCGCCGGCTTTCGTGATATTATATTCGCCGATTAAACCACCGCAGGCAATATAACTATGCGAAGCATAATATCACTGTCCGAAGTACAATACAACTCGCCGTAAGCCTTTTTATTTTTCGGCGGTTTACGCACAGAAAAACTTTTAGCATATAAAAACAACGACGTACAAAAAGCAGGATAGAAGCTTCGTTTCAATCCTGCTTTTTTGTTGTGAGTAGAAAAATAAATTCAATACATATTTCCTTGCTTTTTTCGACAAATTAATCTACAATAAAAA
>ULVC01023050.1_pt1 | contig 25630 bp, 24 predicted proteins | sample 1958821 | NCBI WGS metagenome assembly ULVC01 (sample SAMEA4835769, study PRJEB28245) | human gut metagenome | biome: gut microbiome; material: fecal sample | place: Denmark | collected 2008 | reverse complement strand
TAATTTTATTACAAGCAAAAAACTTTAGCGGACACCAATATCTTTTTATAAATGATTTCTTTTTCAGTTCTATATGTACTTTATTGATGCAAAGTGAATTTATTATTGACTGAATAGAGGAATCCTTTGGAGAAATAATGAAGAGAAAAGGAGTATGGATAAAATAAAAGGAGTGAAAACTTTGCGTTTCCACTCCTTATGATTTGTGAATTTTGTAATGTTCTTATTATTCTATACCGAGGGCTGCCTTTGCGTTGCCGTCGTTAGGATCAATCTTGATAAGCATCTCGTAGTAGGGCTTTGCTTTTTCAAGATCGTTCTTCTCGCTCCAGTAATAGTAGCCGATGAGGCGGAGAGCCTGCTTCAGATAGCCTGTTTCATCTTCATCACGGTCAGCCTTGTTACCAAGCATGTCGATAATCTTCTGGTTGTAAGCTGCACCAAGTTCGGTATTGCCAGACTTGTCGGCTACACTTGAGGCAATCATATATGTCCATCCTGTAATCTGCGGGAACTTCTCAGCCATCTTGTCATATATGCCCAATGCTTTGCTGAAGTCCTTTTTCTCAACATAGATTTGAGCCATTTTAGCATAATCTGATGGTGTAGCGTTAGGATTCTTCTGCATATAAAGTTCACTGTATTCGAGAGCCTTGTCTGGATTGTTGAGTCCAGTGTATGCTTCTGAAATCTTTGCGAGTGGCTCTACGGCTTTATTGTCAACTTCCATAGCCTTTTCGAACTGTGCGATAGCCTCCTGGAATTTCTTTGCACCGAGCAAAGCCTTACCATAGTATGTGTAGTCGGTAGCGTTCTTGTCCCCCTTCATTTGCATATACTTCTCTGCAATGCTGATAGCCTCGTCATATTTCTCAGTCTCTACTGCCGACCACAAGCCAAGCTGCTTGAATGTCGCGTTCTCTGCAAATTTGTTTGAACCGGTGTTGGCTATGTTCAGAGCTTCTGCGTATTTGCGGAGCTGGATAGCAGATATGAGATATTCAACCATCTTACCCTCATCCAAAGACTGTATATTGCATTTGCTGTAGTTGGAGAATGCAAGGTCGAACTTATTTGCCGAGAAGAATGAGTGTCCGGCCTCGGCCTCAATAGGATAGTCAGGAATCTCAGCCTTGAGCTTGTTGTATGTCTCCTCAACGAGTTTCGGATTGATTTTACGGTAAACTGAAGCATAGCGGGTGTAGCCCATTGGGTTCTTTGGGTCGAGACTCATCGCTGTGGCATAGTGTGATGCGGCTCCTCCTCCGTTTCCGCTTTCGTCTTTAACGGCCTCAATGTCGCCTTTGAGGATATAGGCGTTTGCCTGATTCTTCAAATCTTTCTTTGTACGCGTCAGAGCAAGTTCCGCCATCTCATCAGCTTTCACTAAGTCTTTTACAGCGAGATAAGAGTTACCCAAAGCTATAATCGCTTCCGGATTCTTCTTAAACTCCTTTATGTAACTTTTTGCTAAATCTCCGGCATTCGCAGCTTTTGACTTCAAAGCTTGAGTTACAGGAGCAAGTGCTGTTCCGTAATCTACATCCTGTGCCATAGATGGAGCTGATATTCCAATCATGGCCCCAATAACTAAATATTTTATTGCTTTCATAATCGAAAATGTTTTATATTTATACTGTTTTATTTTCTGTTAGTTTCTTTCTTTTCGTTCGATTTTAACTCGACCTTGTTGACTACTGACTCTATTTTCTCTTTGTTTCGACCTTGCGGATGCTGATGTCTCCGCGATAGGGGAGAAGACCGGATTTGAATATTATCAACTGGCCTTTAGGTTTGCTTATGAAGTTTGTGAAACTCCACGGAAGTGCATTAATAGGGTCTGTACATATTGTGTACAGAGTCCGACAGAATGGGTATCTGCCATCAAGCAGATAGGCTTGGTATGGCTTCCAGCTATTTAGAGGTGTTGCCTTGTCCTTTATGGATATAGACATCACATGAATGTTCTTCTTGAATGTTGTGTTGGTTGAGTCGCGTTTGTCGTTCAACCAGTTTGAACCAATGACACCGATGGCGTTTGGTGTCTTGTCTACGTAATCAATTACTTCTTTGCTGCTTTTAGCTCCGACAACGTTAGAACTCTTTATCGGTTTGCCTCCAAGAATAGAATCGATTACGAAATGGACCGTAGCAGACTGTACGTTGTCGAACACGACCTCTATTTCTCCTCTGTTTGAACCAGGATATACTTCGTTCCAGTTCTTTACTTCGCCACTAAGCACGCGCTTGACATCGTTTACAGTCATGCATGTGTCGTTGTTATTGCGGTTTACAATTAAGGCAATACCGTCGTAACCGATTGGCGTTACACGTGGAATTTGATTCTTCTTGGTTTCAAGATAAGCCATTTCACTCGGCAACAACCCACGGGAAGTGATAAGAAGATGTGTCTTTACGTCCTGAATTTGTTTGAGTCCGGTTGTCTCATCTGTATAAATAGGTTTCAGATGAGCTTCAGGAAATTCGTATTCGAATTGCTGGCGTAGTTCTTCTACAATAGGACTGAAGCTCTCGTCAGCATAAAAGGAGATAGTCCCAGATACAGGAGTATCGGTTCTACCATTAACAGGTTTCTTCTTGCCGGAGCAAGAAGAAACGCTGTATAGTAGTGTTAATCCTACAAATATGTAGAATAAAGTTCTTTTCATTTAATTACTGCAATTTGAAAGTTACAGGAAGAGTAAACTTAACACGAGCTGGCTGACCGTTGTTCATACCCGGATTCCACTTCGGCATACGCTTTACAGTGTTCACAGCTTCACGGTCGAGTGCCGGGTCTACAGAACGAACAACTTGAACGTTGCTGATGCTACCATCTTTCTCAACGATGAAGTTGACGATTACACGACCCTGAACTCCGTTCTCGGCTGCTACTGCCGGATAAGAAAGGTTTGATGCAAGCCACTGGTTTACATTACCCTTGAAAGAAGGCATCTGCTCGGCAATCTCGAATACTTTGTTCTCAACAACCTGCTTAACTTCCTCTTTCGGGGCTTCCTTAGGTGCTGGAGGTGGAACGTTTACGGCGATGTCGTTACGTATAGCTTCGACAGTACGGTCCTTAGAACCTTCCTGGTCTACGTTAGAAACGGCAACCTTCTCGTCCAACTTATCCATCTGCTTAACCTGATTCTCTTCTTTCACCAATTCGTCCTTCTTAATAACTGGCGCGGTGAACTTCTGAGACTCACGTACCTCTGGAATTTCCTTTTTGGGCTGTTCTAGTTTAGGCTTGATTTCCTGTTTCTTTTCTTTCTGCTCTTTCTTTGCCTGCTCCTGGAGCTTAGCAAGTTCCATAGCCTCCATGCGTGCTATGCGCTCGGCCTCTCTTTGCTCTGCTACAACTTTCCAAGCAAGGAAGCCTCCGATAAGTGCTGCTGCAATCACCAAAATAAGCAGTGCGCGGAAGTTACGAGAACCAGTAGATTTACGCAACTGATAAGCTCCGTAGGTCTTGTTCTTGTTCTCGAACACCATGTCTACCCATTTCGGATCGTAAAGATCTATTTTTGACATTGTTCTTTTGTTTTAAATGTTAATTAAACCATCGACTTGATTACATATTTACGCTTTTAGACTCAAGAAGTTTCTTGTCGTCGGCGCTAATCTTATCGATTACATAAGTACCAATGCTTAAGATCTGCATTTCATCGAGAGCATCCACCATATTGGTGTAAGACGCATTGTCAGTAGGTTTGATGACAATAGTCAAGGTAGGAATTTTCTCGCCGCTTGGCAGATTACCAGCCTTAACGTCGCTAATCTTTTCTCTTAACTGTTCATCAGTCCACTTATTCTCGTCTTTCTTGCTATTGAGTTCCTTTACAGCCAACTCGATACGCTTAACCGGCTTTACACCACTTTCTGTAGCGTGCTCGCGAAGAACCTTACGGATTCCTTCGTTACCCCATGTTGTCTCTTTAATCCATGTCGGGTCATCGTACTTAGGAATACCCTCACCGTAGTATATCTTGTTGTTTGCTGCAACATAGATGGTTACTGTCTCAGAAGCTTTGGCTTCATTCTTTTGCTCTTCAGTAGTGTTGTCATCATTACTTGGCATGGTAAGCTCCATAGTCTGGGGCTTGCTCAATGTAGAACACAGCATGAAGAAAGTGATAAGAAGCATGAGCATATCCACCATCGGAGTAAAGTCCACACGGACATTTATCTTCTTCTGTTTAGATTCTTTTTTCTTTGCCATTGCTTATTCTCCTTCTTTTTTAAGCTGTGTAATCATATAATAATGACTCTCATCCATATCCTGAAGCTCGCTCATGACTTTCTTAACAGTCTTGTATGGAGTCTTTCCGTCAGCCTTGAGGGCGATTTTGATGTCAGAGTTTACTGTTCTGGCAGCATCTACCCACTGCTGGAATTCGCTCATACCACCGTCTATACTGTCGAGAGGCACACCCTTTGTTGGAAGAGTCTTTGCGCGGTTCTCGCTTGACATAGACAGATAAGCTGGAAGCTCATTCATAGGCACTCCGAATGTAGACTCAGTATTGAAAGCCTTGATTTGTGCGCCATTCAGACTAACACCGAAGCGGCTTGTCATGTCGCTGAGTGTTTCACCCAACTGCTTGGTGTTGTCTATGCTCAAAAACACCTGTCCTTCTCCTGTCGGCTTTCCTGCCGCATCTTTCTCAGGATTCACAAGTATGGTCAAGACACCGTTTTCCGGCACCTTTATCTCAGATACAGAACCCGGAGTGTTTACTTTCACCGGCTCGTTCTTTACGAACGTAGAGCACAGCATGAAGAAAGTAAGCAACAGGGTCATGACATCTGACATAGGTGTCATGTCGATCCAGATGTCACTTTTCTTAATTTTTACTTTACCCATAGCGATAAATTTTTTAAGGGTTAGTAGAAATTAAGCCTCTTCTGTGTGGGTTGCTTCGTATGTCTGAGCAATTGAATAACCAACCTCGTCAAGAGCGAATGTCAACTTATCAACCTTGTTTGTGAAGTAGTTGTAAGAAACCACAGCACACCAAGATGTACCGATACCGAATGCAGTATTGATAAGAGCCTCAGAAATACCAGAAGCAAGTTCTGCAGAGTCGGCACCACCAGATGCGTTCATAGCAGAGAACGCCTTGATCATACCAACCACAGTACCGAGAAGTCCGGTAAGAGTACCGAGTGTAACGATAGTAGCGATGATCGGGAGGTTCATAGTCAGAGTAGGCATCTCAAGCTGAGTTGCTTCCTCGTGAGCCTGCTGAATCTTAGCAATCTTCTGTGCCTTCTTAATACCAGATGTAGCTTCCATTTCCTTGTAAGCCTTCAAAGAAGCACCAACAACGTTTGCTACAGAACCCTTCTGCTGGTCGCAGAGCTGCTGAGCCTTAGCGAAGTCGTTTGCGTTGAGAGCTGCCTTGATGTTTGCCACGAACTTAGGAAGCGCGCCCTTACCGAAAGCGGTCTTCAATGCGAGTGAACGCTCGATAGTCATTGCAAGTACAGTGAGCAAAAGTGCGTGGATAACCGGCACGATAATACCACCTTTGTAGATTGTTCCCCAAACGTCCTTAGGCTGAACACCACCTTCTGCGAAGTGAGACTCATGTCCGAACCATGTGAAGAACAGAGTGAAAGCGATAATTGCGCAAACGACGATAATCCAGAATGCGCCTCTTACTCCCTGAAAGCCCTGAGATTGTTTTTTCGGGGCTGCTGCTTTTTTTGTAGTTGCCATAATTTGATAATTTTAATTTTTTTAGTTATTGATAATTTTAAATTGTTAATAATTATCTGAGTTAAATGTTGTATGCCTTTGACTTGCTTTTAATGAACGTCTTTTAGATAAGTTCATCTCCGCAAAGATAGCAATTAATGCAGAATAAACTTAGCAATTAATAAGTTTTAACAAGCAAAAAATGTATTTTGATGTGAACTTGTCAATGCCGTCGTTCTCTGACGATTATTTTACTTTAGTTTGGCCAATACATTCTTAATTCTTGACATTGCCTCTCTGATATTCTCGTCGCTTGTCGCGTAACTCATTCGGAAGCACTCGGAATCTCCGAACGCATCGCCTCCGACGGTAGCCACATGCCCCACTTCGAGCAGGTACATTGCCAAATCGGTTGAATTGTTTATCGTATGCTCACCATCGCTTTTGCCATAGAAACTGCTACATTTTGGGAACAGGTAGAATGCTCCTTGCGGAACGTTCACTTCCAGTCCGGGTATGTCTTTAGCCAGTTCTACGATGAGGTTTCTGCGACGCTCAAACGCCTTGCGCATCTCTTCCACGCAGTCTTGCGGCATCGAATATGCGGCTTCGGCGGCCTTCTGGCTTACCGAACACGGTCCGCTGGTGTATTGTCCTTGCAGTTTGTTGCAACCTTTCACAATCCATTCCGGTGCAGCAATATATCCTATGCGCCATCCTGTCATTGCGTATGCTTTTGAAACACCGTTCACGATAATCGCACGTTCTTTCATTCCCGGGAACTGAGCGATGCTCTCGTGTTTGCCCATATAGTTAATGTGTTCGTATATTTCGTCTGCGAGTACGAACAAATCTTCATACTTCTTTATCACTTCGGCGAGTCCGGCAAGCTCCTCTTTTGTATAAACACTACCCGTAGGATTGCTTGGAGAACAGAGAATCAGCATACGTGTCTTTGGGGTGATAGCCGCTTCAAGCTGTTCCGGAGTCATTTTGAAGTTCTGTTCAAAGCCTGCATTCACAATTACCGGTTCTCCTCCTGCGAGTTTCACCATTTGCGGATAGCTCACCCAGTATGGCGCAGGGATGATAACCTCATCGCCCGGATTTACCAAAGCCATTACTGTGTTGCATACACTCTGCTTCGCGCCGTTTGAAACGAGCACTTCGTTGACTGTATAGTCAAGTCCGTTCTCCCTCTTTAGCTTTTCTACCACAGCCTTTCTCAAGTCTGCATATCCCGGAACGGGAGAGTAGCGTGAATAGTTATCCTCAATAGCCTTCTTTGCTGCTTCCTTAATATGGTCGGGCGTATTAAAGTCGGGTTCGCCCACACTCATGTTTATAACATCAATGCCTTGTGCTTTCATTTCTCCGCTTTTCTGCGACATAGCGAGCGTTGCGGATGGTGCAAGCCTGTTAAGGCGGTTTGAAAGTTGTGCCATATTACCTATTTAATCTATTGTTTATATGTGCAAATGTAATCATTTTATTGTTTTTAACGAAATAATTGTGCCTTTATTTCGCCGAAAACTTGTTTTTTTACTTTTTAGGGGGATTTTTCTTATAAATGTAAGTTATGCCCCATCCGTTCCTTCTTGGTTTTTAGGTAGCGGTAGTCATACTCGTTCGGCGTAACTTCTATCGGCACATTCTCCACGATTTCCAGTCCGTAGGCCTCCAATCCGACGCGTTTTGTCGGGTTGTTTGTCATCAATCGCATCTTGTGTATGCCGAGTTCGCGCAGCATTTGCGCGCCACAGCCGTAGTCGCGCTCATCGGGCTGGAAACCGAGATGCACATTGGCCTCCACCGTGTCATAGCCTTCCTCTTGCAACTTGTATGCCGCAATCTTGTTCATAAGGCCTATGCCACGTCCTTCCTGTGACATATATATAACAACGCCCTTGCCTTCTTTTTCTATCATTTGCATTGCCTTGTGCAACTGTTCGCCGCAATCACAACGCATACTGCCGAGGATATCGCCTGTGGCACACGAGGAGTGGACTCTCACAAGCACCGGCTCGTCCTCTTTCCATTCGCCTTTTATTAGCGCCATGTGTTCCTCGCCGTTGCTCTTCTGGCGGAAGGGTATAAGTTTGAAGTGGCCGTATTTTGTCGGTAAATCCACCTTGTTGCCCATTTCAATGAGCGATTCCGTCTTCAGACGGTAAGCTATGAGGTCTTTGATGGTGATGATTTTCAGTCCCCATTCCTGCGCCATTACCTGCAATTCCGGCATACGGGCCATGCTTCCGTCCTCGTTCATTATCTCCATCAGCGCACCGGCCGGATACAGTCCCGCCAGCTTGCAGAGGTCTACCGCCGCTTCCGTGTGTCCGCTTCTGCGCAGCACGCCGTTGTCCTGTGCATAGAGAGGATTGATATGTCCCGGCCTTCCGAATGTCTTTGGTGTGGATTTTGGGTCTGCGAGGGCGCGGATGGTTTCTGCTCGGTCGTGTGCCGACACACCGGTAGAGCAGCCTTCCAGTTTGTCGATGGTTATGGTGAAAGGCGTACCGAGCATCGAGGTGTTGTCAGATACCTGATGCGGCAGGTCCAACTCGTCGCATCTGCTGAGCGTGATAGGCGCACAAAGCACTCCTCGGGCATTCTTTAACATGAAGTTCACCTTCTCCGGTGTTATCTTCTCGGCTGCGATGATGAGGTCTCCCTCGTTCTCGCGGTCTTCATCGTCTACAACGATGACGAATTTGCCGTCTTTGAAATCTTTCACAGCATCCTCAATGCTGCTAACCTTGAACTCTCCCATATCTTATAATACCTTATTTATATACATATATGTTATACATTCTTTATATGGCCGCTGTTCCCCGGAATTGTACATTGTGTATTTCCGTCAAACAATCTAAGCCTTCCTGTCGCCGAATTTCTCCGCTATCCGGGCTGTGATGTTGTCGTTTGCGGCTTTTATCGTGCGCAAATCGCGGAGCAGTCTTATCCTGAACCGCCACATCCTGAAATAGAAAAATATACCTGCCGGGATGATTATGGCCGACAGGATGTTCAGCCATTTCCGTTCGAACGGGCGTGTGTGGGCTTTCACCACCAGCACGGGATAGGTGTTTATCTCGTTCAATATCACATTGTCGCGTGTGTTCGACAAGTCTTCTATTACCGACTCCAGCTCCTCGTTTATGCGATAAATCTCGTTGTCTGGCTTGTATTTGAAGAAAACATTTATCGGATTAGGTGGCGATTTCAAGTTGTGTTCCTTCGAGTAGGCTACGATATCGTCGGTGATTGCCGTCAGTAGCTGTGCGTCGCCTGCATAATCCGGGTCGTTTATTATCACTTCCTTCTTCATGATGCTGCGCTTTATCCGCAGTCCGAGAGCCTTCATCACCGCGTTCCGCCAAATATCAATATTGAATACTGTCGAGTCGTTGTTGGCCTTGTATGTGAAGAATATCGCCGTAGGTATGAGTACGGCGGGTGACAGTCCTCGTCCGAACCATACGGTCCACATTCCTCCGCGCGCCATTCTGAAGCCGGTGTTGTCGAGAATATAGTAAACAATGAACACAAGCACCGATATGATGATTGGCATTCCCAGTCCGCCCTTGCGGATGATGGCCCCGAGCGGAGCGCCGATAAAGAAGAATATGATGCACGACAGGGCGAGCGTGAACTTTCCGATATACTCCAGTTGGTGCTGGCGTATGGTCCTGTCGCCGTCAGACGTAATCATACTCTTAAATTCCAAGTCGCTCACCTGTTGCTGCACTGTTCCCAGCGCCCTTCCTGTAACTTCCCGTTTTTTCTCCGGGGCCAGTTTTGAGTAGAGCGAATCTATTCTGAAATCGCTGCGAGCCGCTATTTTCTCCGCCTCCTTCACATCCTTTTTGTCCATCTCCGGCGAAGGATACGTGAAGCGTTTCGCATCATTATAATATGAGTTTCCTATACTGTCGTAAGTTAGTTTCAGTGAGTCGAGGTCCTTGCTTATGCGTTTCAGGCTCTTTGTGCGGGCATTGCTCGACAGTCCTGCGGCATCCGAGAGGTTGAAATCTCCGTCAAAATCAATCACGATATTCTTGTGAGTGAACGACTCTCGTCTGTATGGCACGCTTGCGCTACCTGCCAGTTCCTGCGACCGCATATTCTCAAACCACTCGCCGTTCCACAGGTTCAGCACCAGGTGCTTCTTCTCTGCCGTTGATTGCAGCATACCCGAGTCGGCCAGGATGATAGCTGCGTCCTCGTAGCTGTTTGTCATACGGTAAATCATGATGCCATAGAGCTTTCCTGTCTCGATGTTCTTCTTCTGCACGTAGATATTGCTCTGCGGAATGCCGTCATAGAAGATGCCTTCGGGAATCTCCAGTTCCGGACTCTTCTGCTTCATCGAAATCATGAGTTGCATCAGGTTCTTCTGAGCCTCCGGACCGATATTGTTCTGAAAATAAAACGAGCCAAAGGCCACGAGTACGGTAATCACGATGAGCGAACGGAAAGACTGGATTAGCGAAATGCCCGCCGCCTTTATCGCGGTGAGCTCGCTGCTTTCGCCCAAGTTACCAAACGAGATGAGCGACGACAGCAATATGGCCAGCGGAAGTGCTTGCGGCACGAGGATAAGTCCCATATACCAAAAGAACTGTGCCAGCACCTCTACCGACAATCCCTTGCCAATCAGCTCGTCCACATACTTCCAAAGGAACTGCATCATCAGCACAAACTGACTGATGAAGAACGTTCCCGCAAACAGCAAACAGAACTGTCTGGCTATGAATATATCTATTTTCTTAATACGAAGCATTGTTGCCTAATCATGGCTTTACGCCCAATCAGGATGCAAAAATAATCAAAATAATCCGACTATGGTTGTTTTTTAATTTTTATTTTGCTAATTCTTTTATCAGATGACCCGTGGATATCAGCTTTTGTTCGCTCTTATTGTATACTTTCCCTGCGAATGTTATTCTATTTTCTTTTTGTTTATCCTCGATTTCATAGTGCTGAGCGCATTCGAAGATTGGTTGGTTATTTTGCAAATCTTGTTGTTGTTAAATCCCATCTCCATAAGGCAGAGTATCAGTTTGTACATCTTTGATAAATTGGTGTAGTCATTTTCAAGTTTTTTCGCAAATGGAAGATTCGTAGATAAATAATATTCCGTGAAGTTCTCAAAATCGTTTTTCTCCCATTTGGCGATAGTATTCCCTTTCAAGATGTCTTCATAAAGAAATGCGCAGCGAAAACCTTAATATATCGTTCTCGCCCGACTACTATATAGTTTTCGGCAGAGACAATGGTATCGACTTTGAGCTTCCAGTGGAGTGGAGGAGCGCGTCTGTCATCTCTGCCGATGGAAAGCGAAGCAACCGTAATTATATTTCTTTCTCGCCAGAACTCAGGTTCAGGTATCAGTTTGCGAGAGACTGGAGAATGGTGCTCAAGGCGTCTGTGACCACGGATGACGATACGGCCGACTTTTATTCTCCGCATAATTTGCGCACGGGTTATCGTTCGATTCTCGTCCCCGATAATGGCATCTATGGAGAAAAGGCCGTCAGGATGTCGCTAAGGGTGAACTATCGCGACCTTGCCTCAATGCTTTTCGCCAATGTCTCGGTGGCTTATATTGACAGGAAAAAGGAGAATTATATCAATTATGACTTCACCGAAACGTTCACGACGTTGACGCGAGTGGCCGGAGACAACCATCAGCGCAGTTTCTTTGCGAACGCATCGGCTGACAAGAGCTTCACGGGTATAGGCTTGACCGTGAAGACGGAAGTGGAATATGACATTACGAAATACCTGTTGTCGCAGTCGTCAGAGCTTACCGTAAACCGTTCAAACAATGTGATGGCGCGTCTGGGACTGACGTGGCAGAAACTGAATTGGCTACGGCTGGCACTCAATACCACCGGTCGTTTGAACTGGGAGCGCAGCGATGTGTACAAGTCTGACGTGCTTTCATCGCTTGTCACTGATGCTTCCGTATTCCTCTTTCCTATGCGCAAGGTGGACATAAAATTTAGATTTAATCATTATCTCAACGAGATTGAGCCTTCGCGGCATAAGAGTTGCGGCTTTCTCAATGCGGAAGCCAACTATACCCTGAACAAAGTGTGGCAGTTGGGTATTATCGTCTCTAATTGTTTGAATTCTAAAGAATATTCAGTTACAGATTATTCGGGTCTTAATACATCTTATACGGTCCTGCCGCTACGTGGGCGTGAAGTGTTGGCGCGTATCCTGTTCAGGTTGTGAATAAGCGTTGTGGCTATCCCGTTTTGTGCCTTTATTCTTCTTTATGGATAAATAAAACACTTATTTTATGCCTTGCTTGAAATATTTTGCCGATAAATTTGCACGTTTCAAAATTTTACATTACCTTTGCACCCGCTTAATCGATAAGATGATGGCGGGATAGCTCAGCTGGTTAGAGCGTCGGATTCATAATCCGGAGGTCGAGGGATCGTGACCCCCTCCCGCTACAAAAAGGCACTTGCAGAAATGCAGGTGCCTTTTTTGATTGTAATTTTTATAGCCTAAAGCCACTCATTTTACAACCCGAAATGTAAAATTTATTTACCAAAATTGGCTATCTGAGAAATAGATTCTTTCGTGTGAACGAGTGTTAAATATAGGCCTCGTTACTCATTTTCGATGATTTTTCGACCTCAAAAATCCAAACTCAAAACTCAAAATTCGTAACTCAAAATTCTAAAACGGCCTCCGTTGCAAAAAAATCGCCCCGATTTTCGTCAAATTTTATCATCCGCCGAAACGTCGGAAAATGCCATTTTTGCCCCATTTAACGTTTGTTAGCTTTCAAAAGTGGCACTTTTAGAGTGCGTTTTAGGCCGTTTTGGAGTGCAACGGAGCCTCCGTTGAAGCCCAAAAGTGGCTCCGTTGAAGCCTAACGGAGCCTCCGTTGCAATTTAACGAGGCCCAAAACACGCTCAAAAACGGCTAATTTCGCGAGAAAATGAGATAAATATCTGAGCATCAAGGCTTTAGCTTAAAATTGGCTAAAATGCCGTATTTTCGCGTTTTTGAGAGCAAGAGAGAGTTTGATTGAAAATACGCGAGTTTTCAAGAGTTGTTTGTAAAGATTTTTCTCTGTGTGGCGATAAAAGAATTAAAGAGTATTAACGCTCTCTGAATAGTATCACCACACAGAGCGCATTTATTATAAAAACTGGAAGTAATTGTCGCGATTGACCGTTTGCAGGGTGGCGTTGGGATAAGCGTCGGTGAATTGTCCAATCTTCTTGCCCCTCTTTTTGGGATTCCATTTGAATTCGTATGCATTTATGATACCGTCATGCTCCTCAATATAATCAATCTCTTTTTTGTCTGTGGTACGCCAAAAATAAGAGTTGGCATACAACCCCGTGTAGTCGGCTCGTTTGCGTAGCTCGCTCACCATGAAGTTTTCCCATAGTTCACCGGTATCTGTGCGTATGTCTATGTCTGTGAAATTATGGATTAGCGCATTACGGATGCCGTTGTCGTAGAAATATACTTTCTTGGCGAATTTAAGTTCATTGCGCAGGTTGCGGCTGAAAGACCCAATGCGGAATATTACGTGCGTCTGTTCAAGCAGTGTAATATACTTCTCTATTGTACCATTGTCTAAGCCCACAAGCGTTCCCAGTTCCGAATACGAAACCTCACTGCCGATTTGATAAGCAAGAGCTTGAAGCAGTTTGATGAGTTTTTCCGGTTTCTTCAGTCTTTCCCATTCCAAAATGTCTTTGTATAGATAGCTGTCTGCGAGTTGGGTCAGCACATCACGTTCGCTGCCTTGGTTGCATACCACGTCAGGGTAGCATCCGAAGACGAGGCGCAAGGGTAGGTTTTGCATCTCATGCAGCATACCAAAATGTGTGGAAAGTTCACTGAATGATAATGGATATAGGCGGTATTCCCATTTGCGTCCAGTGAGGGGTTCGTTTATCCTGTTGGATAGCTCAAATGATGAACTGCCGGTCAGTATGATTTGTTTGTCTTTGAAATTGTCGGTCAGCAATTTGGCTTTCAGCCCAATGTCCGCTATGCGTTGTGCTTCGTCTATTACGACAATCCTGTTGGTGCCAATCAGGCTTTTGTATTTGGCAACGGATACGTTTTCCATTAAGTCACGCACGAACTGCTCGTCCCCGTTAAGCCATACTACGTCGTCATGTCCGTTTAGGAGCGTTTGTATTAGCGTTGTCTTTCCTGTTTGTCTTGCTCCCATAATTACGATGGCTTTGCCTGAGAATAATTTATTCTCTATAGTTTTGCACAGTTGACGTTGTATCATATTCTTTTCCTTTTTTAATATTCATGCAGCAAAGATAGTGAATATTCTTTATGTAATCGCTGAATTTGATAAAAATCAGCGATTATAATCGCCAAAATTCGTAAAATTCGGCGATTTGGCGTATTTGAATAGGTATAAGTGTTGGCAAGAATATTTGTGATGTTCATCTTTTGCTAAGATTTTTCGATTTTTTTTGGTTGAAACGTATCGTCAATCTCGTGGCTTTTTTGTAACTTTGCAACTCTATTTATAAATAATGTAATAATAATGGCCGGAACAAAGAAAATCAAGACCGCACTGGTGTCGGTCTTTCATAAGGATGGCTTGGACGAACTTCTTGCCAAGCTGAATGCAGAGGGTGTTAAATTCTTGTCTACTGGTGGAACTCAGGCGTTCATCGAATCGCTGGGATATGAGTGCCAGGCTGTGGAGAGCGTTACGACTTATCCGTCAATCCTCGGCGGACGCGTAAAGACCTTGCACCCGAAAATCTTCGGAGGTATCTTGGGCCGTCGTGAGAATGAGGGCGACAAGGCGCAGATGGCAGAATACGAAATCCCAGAGATAGATCTCGTAATCGTAGACCTCTATCCGTTTGAGCAGACCGTGGCAAGCGGTGCAAGCGACGCCGACATTATCGAGAAGATAGACATAGGCGGTATCTCGCTGATTCGCGCCGGAGCCAAGAACTTCAACGACGTGGTGATTGTCCCGAGCAAGGCAGAATATGGCGTGCTTCTCGACATCCTCAACAAGAAGGGGGCTGAGACTGACCTCGCAGACCGTAAGATGTTCGCAACGCGCGCGTTTGGCGTGAGCAGCCATTATGACACGGCAATCCACGCGTGGTTCAATAAGTAATAAATGAAGAATGAAGAATGAAGAATGAAGAATAGCCTGCCAGAATGTATGCTCTTCACTCTCCGCTCTCCGCTCTTCATAAGGCGACAATAACAACATTAATATAACAAATATTTATCAGTAAAGGATGCAGGTGGGTATGCATGGCTTTTGTCGTTAGGACAATATTCTTCATTCTTCATTCTTCATTCTTCATTTTCAAGATTATGGGATTTTTTTCATTCGTACAAGAGATAGCAATGGACCTCGGAACAGCCAACACGATCATTATCAGTGATGATAAGATAGTCGTTGACGAGCCTTCTGTCGTTGCGCTCGACCGCCGTACAGACAAGATGATAGCTGTGGGCGGCAAGGCAAAAATGATGTATGAGAAAGAGCCGAAAGGCATCCGCACCATACGTCCGCTCCGTGATGGAGTGATAGCAGACTTCTCTGCCTGCGAGCAGATGATGCGCGGACTTATCAAGATGGTTCATAGCGGCAGCCGCCTGTTCTCGCCTTCTCTGAGAATGGTCATCGGCGTGCCGTCGGGTTCTACCGAGGTTGAGCTGCGCGCTGTGCGCGATTCTGCCGAGCACGCAGGCGGTCGCGATGTCTATCTGATATATGAGCCGATGGCTGCGGCAATCGGTATCGGTATCGATGTTGAGGCTCCGGAGGGTAACATGATTGTGGATATAGGTGGAGGCTCTACCGAAATCGCTGTGATTTCTCTTGGCGGAATCGTCTCAAACAACTCTATACGTGTGGCAGGCGACGACCTTACGACCGACATCCGCGAGTATATGAGCCGTCAGCACAATGTGAAGGTGAGCGAGCGTATGGCCGAGCGCATTAAGATTCATGTGGGATCGGCTCTTACCGACCTCGGCGAGGAAGCTCCCGACGACTATGTGGTACACGGTCCGAACCGCATCACCGCCCTGCCTATGGCTGTTCCGGTGTGCTATCAGGAGATTGCTCACTGCATAGACAAGACTATCGTGAAGATAGAGAATGCCGTGCTCTCAGCATTGGAGAACACCCCGCCCGAGCTTTATGCCGACATCGTGAAGAACGGTATATATCTCGCAGGTGGTGGAGCATTGCTCCGCGGATTGGGAAAACGTCTTTCTGACAAGATAAACATCCCGTTCCACATCGCCGAAGACCCGCTCCACAGCGTTGCTGTGGGTGCCGGCGTGGCATTGAATAATGTAGACAGATTCTCTTTCCTCATGCGATAAGCGTGCGGGAAGTTATGTGAAATTGAAAATTAGTAGGCTCTTGGCGCGGTTGTTAAATATTGCGCCGGGAGCAGACGGTTTTCAATTTTTGAGTTTAATTAAAGAATATGCGTAACCTTATAGACTTTCTCGCGAAGTACTGCCATTGGTTTTTGTTTGTCATCCTTGAGGTGATAAGCCTTGTTCTGTTGTTCCGGTTCAACAACTATCAGGGAAGCGTGTGGTTCACTTCTGCAAATTGCGTCTCGGGAAAGGTACTCGAAGCGCAGTCTGAGGTGCGCTCATATTTCAAGTTGGCTGCGCTTAATGAGCAGCTTACGCAGCGCAATGTTTATCTGGAACAGCAGTTGCGCGCCGTTTCAGAAAAACTGTATGACAAGGAGCATCCTGCCGACACAACGGTGGCGAAGGGGCTGGAGATAAAAGGGCTCAGAGTTGTGCCCGCTAAAGTCGTAGACAATACGATAGACAGGGCGGACAACTTCATAACCATCGACAAAGGTTCGGCCGACGGCGTGCGCCCGGATATGGGAGTGGTGTGCGGAACGGGTGTCGTGGGCATCGTCTATCTCGTTTCAGAACACTATTCTGTGGTTATTCCGGTACTCAATTCCAAGTCGAATATCAGTTGCGCCATTGCCGGACGCGGCTATTTTGGCTACCTGCATTGGTCGGGTGGGGTGCCGGATGTGGCGTTTGTCGATGACATTCCGCGTCATGCCAAGTTCCGCCTGCACGACAAAATCATTACGAGCGGATATTCATCGGTGTTTCCGGCAGGCGTTCTTGTGGGTGAGATTCTGCACGTGTTCAACTCGACCGACGGACTTTCTTATCGTCTTCAGGTGAAGTTGTCGACGGATTTCTCACGCTTGCGCGATGTATGCGTCATTGATGACATTCACGCCAATGAGAAAGCCTTGTTGCTGAATGCCGCCCGCGACTCGATAAAGATGAAGTAGCGGCAAGGGGCTTTCATTGTTTGTATATATATAATAAGGTATAGGTAAGAATTAGGAAGTATAAAGTATTATGGTCATTGATTTCTTAAGGAAATTGCTTTTGCTCGCTGTTTTCTGTCTCGCTCAGGTGCTTGTGCTCAATCATATCCATCTGTTTGGCGTAGCCACGCCATTGCTTTATGCCTATTTTGTCCTGATGTTCCGTGCCGACTATCCTCGTTGGGGCATCATAATGTGGTCATTCGCGCTTGGCGTGGTGCTGGATATGTTCTCGAATACGCCAGGTGTGGCCGCCGCTTCGCTCACTTTGCTTGGTGTTTTGCAGCCCTACATACTCTCGTGGTTCACTCCTCGCGGTTCGGCTCCTGATATGTTGCCGTCTATGAATATGCTTGGCGCGACGCATTTCTGCTATTACGCCATCGTGTCGGTTACGCTTTATTGCATTGTTTTCTTCTCGCTCGAGATGTTCAACTTCTTCAACTGGCTTTATTGGTTGGAGTGCGTGGCCGGCAGTATAGCCGTCACGTCGGTGCTGTTACTGGTAATTGAGAATGTGAGGAGCCGCCGATGAAGAACTTTGAGTTTGATAACCGGCGTATTGTCATAGGCGGTGTGGCTGTCGTTATAGTGGTCGCCTATATCATAAGGTTGTTCACTTTGCAGATAATGAGCGACGATTATCGCAAGAGTGCCGACTCCAATGCTTTCCTTAAGAAGATTGAATACCCGTCGCGTGGTGTCATTACCGACCGCAACGGCAAGCTGATGGTTTATAATCAGCCTACTTACGATATCATGGTGGTGGAGAATGAGCAGCGCGGACGGCTCGATACGGTCGCGTTTTGCAAGGCGTTGAACATCACGGTGGACGATTTCAACAAGCGGATGGACTTTGTAAAGAAGCAGCAGGGTTATTCGCGTTTCTCCCAACAGTTGTTCATGAGCCATCTGAGTGATAAGGATTTCAGTGCGTTTCAGGAAAAGATGTTCCGCTTCCCCGGTTTTTATATACAGCGACGGACTATCCGGCAGTATCATTACAACTGTGCGGCGCAGGTCCTCGGTGATGTGGCCGAGGTGTCGCAGACTGATATAGACAAGGACGACTACTACCAGCCGGGCGACTATATCGGTAAATTGGGTATCGAACGCTCGTATGAGAAAGAACTGAGAGGCCAGAAAGGAATACAGATAATGCTGCGTGATGCGCGCGGACGGCTGCAAGGCAGCTATCAGAACGGCAAGTATGACACCCGGCCGAGGCCGGGAAGCGACCTTCAACTTGGTATCGATGCCGATTTGCAGGCACTTGGTGAGCGGCTTATGGAAGGCAAGCTCGGTGCTATTGTGGCCATAGAGCCAAAGACGGGAGAGATACTTTGCATGGTTTCTTCGCCCACATACGACCCTCACATGATGTTGGGCAAGATGCGTGGAAGAAATCAGATGGAGCTGTCGGAGGATCCGGCGAAACCTCTTCTGAACCGTTCTATCATGGGACAATATCCTCCAGGCTCTACGTTTAAGACCGGGCAGGCCGTTACTTACTTCACCGAGGGAATCATAGATGAGAAGACTTTGTTCCCGTGTTATCACGGATTTATTTTCAAAGGGTTGCGTGTGGGCTGCCACGGACACGGGTCGCCTATCAGTCTTGTGCCTTCTTTGAGCACGTCTTGCAACGGATACTACTGCTGGGGACTGTATTATATGCTCTCGAACAGAAAGAAATACAAGACCATCGATGACGCGATGAATACTTGGCGCGACTACATGGTGAGCATGGGATTTGGATATAAGCTCGGAATAGACCTGCCGGGAGAGAAGCGTGGAATGATTCCGAACGCCGATTTCTATAATAACGCATTTGGAAAATGGAACCCGTTGTCGGTCATTTCCATCTCCATCGGCCAGGGAGAGGTAACGCTTACGCCGCTGCAAATAGCCAATCTCGGTGCGACGATAGCCAACCGAGGCTATTATATCACGCCCCATGTGGTGAAAAAGATAAAGGGTAAGCCGCTGGAAAAGGAGTTTACGGAGAAGCATTATACCAAAGGAAGCAAGGAGGCATACGAGTATGTGGTGCAGGGAATGCGTGCGTCGGTGCTCGGCGGTACGTGCCATGCGGCGAATACTCCTATGTATGAGGTGTGCGGAAAGACCGGAACGGCGCAGAACAGGGGCCGTGACCACTCGGCATTCATGGGCTTTGCCCCGATGAACTCGCCCAAGATAGCCATTGCTGTGTATGTGGAGAATGGCGGATTCGGTGCAGTCTACGGTGTGCCTATCGGTTCGCTGATGATTGAGCAGTATCTTAACGGTAAGTTGTCGGAGGCTTCCGAGGAGCGCGCAACGGCCATGCAGAACCGCCATATAGACTATGGCTTCAACAGAAAAATATCCCGTGCCGACTCGTTGAGGGTGGATTCTATAAAGAAAATCAATGACCGCATCGACTCGTTGAAGCGTGTCAAGGAGATGAAAGAGAAGGAGATGAAGCGTAAGAATGTTAATGAAGACGAAGAAAACGAGTCCCGCAGAAAGGCAAACGAGGAAAAGAAGCGCCAGAGCGAGCAGCCGATAATCCGCATGGATGATGAGGTTACTATTATGAAAGAGCGTCGCAAGAAAGGTGAGGACAAGAGTTCGGACAACGGTAATAAGGAGAATACAGACAAACAAGGAGTAAATGGCAAACGAGATACGGACAGATAAACAGCAAAAGGGCGTTCTTCGTTCGCTTGACTGGTGGACAATAGCCATCTATGTGGCCCTGCTTTCGTTCGGCTGGCTTAGTGTTTGCGGAGCGAGCTACACGTATGGAGACACTGATATTTTCAGTCTTTCCTCGCGTTCGGGTATGCAGATTGTTTGGATTGGCACATCGATATGCCTCGGATTTGTTATTCTGATGATGGACGACCGCCTGTTAGACACCTTCGCCTACGTCATCTACGCCTTGCTCGTATTGCTTCTTGTCGCGACAATCTTCAATCCTCATGAGATAAAAGGTTCGCGTTCGTGGCTCGTCCTCGGTCCTTTGAGGCTGCAACCGGCCGAGTTTGCCAAGTTTGCCACGGCATTGGCGGTCGCCAAACTCATGTCAACGTATGGCTTTGACGTGCGTCGTTTCAAGGATTTCGCTACGGCTTGCGCTGTCATTATGCTGCCGATGGTGTGCATCGTGATGCAGAAAGAGACCGGTTCGGCACTCGTTTACTTCTCATTCTTCCTCATGCTCTATCGCTTCGGTATGCCCGGCTGCATCCTTTTCACCGCCGTTGCGATGGTAGTCTATTTTGTTGTGGGCATAAAATACGAGCAAATACTGCTGTGGGACACGCCGACGTCTGTCGGAAAGTTTGTCGTGCTGCTTTTGGTGCAGCTCTTTACGGTCGGCATGGTACGTGTCTATTGCGGCGTGGGCAAGGAATCGTCTCGAATGCTGGGCTATGTTCTCGGCATAACATTGTTTGCTTTGCTCTTCTCCGAGTTCGTTATACCGTTTGACATAACGTGGGTGCAGTATGTTTTGTGTGCCGTGCTGATAGGTTATCTTATATATCGTTCTGTCAACAGGCGCATCCGCACTTACCTTTTCATCTCTTTCTTCTCGTTAGGATCCATCCTCTTCTTCTCTGGAGCCGACTATGTGCTTAATAATGTATTGCAGGCGCATCAGCGAGTGCGTATAAACGTACTGTTAGGACTTGACGAAGACCTTGCCGGAGCAGGCTACAACGTGCATCAAAGTGAGATAGCCATAGGTTCGGGAGGCTTGCAAGGCAAAGGATTTCTGAACGGGACGCAGACCAAATTGAAGTTTGTTCCGGAGCAAGACACCGACTTCATCTTCTGTACGGTAGGCGAGGAGGAAGGCTTCCTCGGTTCGGCGGCAGTGCTTCTGCTGTTCCTTGCGCTTGTCCTTAGGTTAATCCACCTTGCCGAACGGCAACCGTTTATGTTCGGAAAAGTTTATGGCTATTGTGTGTTGAGCATATTCCTGTTCCACGTATTTATAAATGTCGGAATGGTGCTCGGCCTCACTCCCGTTATCGGAATACCATTGCCATTCTTCAGTTATGGCGGTTCTTCGCTGTGGGGCTTCACGCTATTGCTTTTTATTTTCCTAAGGATAGATGCCGGGCGCAATCTTGTGAGGACGTAAAACAATACTGTCGCTTCGCTTCGGAGATGGTAGACAGGAGACGGTAGACAGGTGTTCAGACAATAGTCTTTGAGGATGCAAAGATGAGAAATAATGAAAGTGAACTTCAAACGGTAAGTATTGTCATCTAAAACAAAAAAAATCAAACCCCGATTATCGGAGTTTGATTGCTTCTATACCTATTTCCGAAAGTCCGGGAAGCATTTCCCTGCGCATACAGTGGTTGATTTTTATCTTGATGGAATCATCCTTTTGCATTTCTATTTCGCCGAGATGATATTTGATGTCATTACAGCTGATGCCCTGTTTGCCCGTTATGTTTCCCGTATCGTCTGTTATTCTGCATCTGATAGTGGAGTGTCCGGTCGACTGCGAAGGGAAAATGATGTGTTCAACCACCATGCTCAGCGATTTATACGGGAACTCATGGTTCGTGCGGAAGCCCATATCAAGGCTGTAAGTGCCACTCTCATGGCATCGGAATCCGAAGAAAGCCGTGTCGTTACGTTCCCATCCGTTCAAGTCCAGATGCTCGTAATGCGAATACACACGCCTGTTGTCGCATCCGCAGAGATGAGTTACGGTTGTCAGAGCCGCTATTATATATAATAAGGTGTATTTCCTCGTGCCCGAAGAGTTATTCCTTTGTTTCCCCATTCGATTGTCTTTCTCCCCTGTTCCGGTTGTCGTTGTTGCGCCTTCCGCGCGGTCTGCGGTTGTTGCCACCCTGATAATTGGCATTGTTACCGTTATGCTGGCCACCGTTATTGTGCTGACCGCCGTTCTCCATAGCTCCATTACCGTCATTACGGGCCTGTTGTGGGCGCGGTCTGTTATTGTTCTGACGGTTTTTGTTGTTCTTCTTCTGACGCTTACTCTTGTCGAAACGGCTGATGTCCGCATCCGCGAGCAAGTCTATCGGCTTCTTTTCCGCCTGCGCCTTACCGTCCTCCGTCAGTGTGAGAGGCTTCTCGCCCTGCCTGTTCATGGCTATAATCTCGTGCGCACGCTCCGCGCTTATCGTCTCAAGATTGGCTGCCATATTCTTCGCCGTAGAATATGTTACCTGACCGGAGAGAATATCCGACTTGAACAGATAATAGTCGTTGTCGAGCGTCTGGAGTATGATGTCCTTGCCCGGCAACTTGCGTCCGGCCTCTATATAGTTGTCAACCTCGTAGTTCAGACAGCATTTCAGTTTGGCGCACATACCGGCGAGCTTCGTAGGATTCAGTGAGATGTCCTGATGGCGTGCCGCCGTGGTGCTTACGGATGAGAAGTTCTTCATCCACGTAGCGCAACACAATTCGCGTCCGCAAGGTCCTGTTCCGCCGATACGGCCAGCTTCCTGTCGCGCGCCTATCTGCTTCATCTCGATGCGGACGTGGAAAGCCGCAGCCAAGTCCTTTATCAGTTGGCGGAAATCCACGCGCTCATCGGCGATGTAATAGAATATCGCCTTGTTGCCGTCGCCTTGATATTCCACGTCGCCAATCTTCATTTGCAGACCCAATCCCTTCGCAATCTGCCGGCTCTCAATCATTGTCTGATGTTCGCGGGCCTTTGCCTCGTGATATTTCGTCATATCCACCTGCTTTGCTATGCGGTAGATGCGCTTTATATCGTCCGGAGATTTCAGTCCGGCTTTCTTTATTTGCAGCTTCACGAGCTGTCCTGTCAGTGTAACCACACCGATGTCGTGTCCCGGGTTGGCCTCCACTGCCACTATATCACCCTTCTTCAGTTCTAAGTTGTTCACGTTGTGGTAATACCCCTTGCGTGTGTTCTTGAACTGCACCTCTACCAAATCCGTCGTGTCCGTATTACCCGGCACGTCCGAAAGCCAGTCGTAGGTGTTCAGTTGCTTGTCCTGTCTGCCGCAAGCACCGTTGCCCAGACCACGGTCAGTACCGTTCCATATCTTGAAATCCATATTGTTTTTATTTTTCTTATCCCTGCAAACAGCCTCATGTGAGACCGTTTGGTGGGGATTGTTTATATTTAGTCCCGTTTCCGTTGCGGTCATTCCCTTAGATAGCGAATGCCCACGGGAGCGGGCGAGTTATTTTCTAAGTAGCAGAACAATCATTTTCAGAGCCATATCAAACATTACAACCTTCGCGTTGGCGTTCTGTCCTATATCCCTGTTGACCCGTTCCATGAGTTCCGAGATCTCTATCACGTTCAATTCGTTGATGAACGGCGAGAATTTTTTCGAGAAGTTTTCCTCCTCCACAGTCATGTAGGTAAGCTCCGGATTGCGGAAGTTATACATGAAATTCTCGCGCACCTGACCGATGAAATACACCAACATCCGGCGTTGTTTCTCGCGTCCGTAAGCCGCCACCGCCTCGCTCCATTTTTTCAGTTCCTTGATGTTTCGTGTGTAAGCCAGCCTCATCAGCATCGTGAACATATCAAAAAACTGCCTGTTCTCATTGCTTGTGTTGAGCGCGTCGAGTGCATTCATCCAGTTGCCGTTGGCCAGTCTGGCAATCCGTTGTGCCGAAGCATCGTCAATGCCCCGCTGCTGCACGAGTGCGTCGCATATATCTTTGTTCGTGAGACGCTTCATATCGATGCGCTGCGTGCGGCTCTTTATGGTGTCGAGCAACTTCTCCGGCTCCTCGCTTGCCATGATGAATATCGTCTGATGCGGCGGTTCCTCAAGCAGTTTCAGCAGTTTGTTGGCACTGGTCTGGTTCATTCGCTCCGGAAGCCATATCACCGCCACCTTATATCCGCCGAGGCTCGACTTCAGCGACAGTTTCCTTGCCAGTTCGTTGCTTTCCGCGCCCGTGATGATAGCCTGCTGATTGGCCGCGTCCATATAGTCCATCCATTGGCTGATGTTGAAATATGGCCCCTGCATGAGCATCTGCCGCCACTCCTTAGCGTAGTCGCCGCTCACCGGCTGGTGGTCGGCCGACATCCCCGCGCGCTTTATCGTGGGGAACGAGAAGTGCAGGTCGGGATGCTCCCATTGTCCGATCATCGCCTCGGAGTTGGCCTTGTTGAATTGCGGGTTTATCCTCACGCTGCCCTCGGTGAGCAGATACGACGCCATAGCCATAGCCATAGCCATCTTGCCGCAGCCGTAAGGGCCGCACAATATCATAGCGTGGGGAACGTGTTCGTCGTCCACCATGCTGGTGAGTTTCTGCTTAATATCTTCCTGACCTATTACTTCCGACCAGTTCATAACAGTCTTTTAGCCACCTCATACACGCTGTCAACAGCCGATACCGTGTAGAAATGCACATTGTTTATACCGTGGGCATACAGGTCTTTAACCTGTCTTGTTGTCCATTCTATGCCGAGTTGCTTCGCCTCCTCGTCGTTCTTGCATCTGTTGGCGAGTACGGCCAGTTCCTGCGGAATGTCGCAGTGGAATGTCTTGGGCACAATCGTGAGCTGCGATAGCTTCGCAAACGGCTTGATGCCCGGAATGATGGGAATCGTAACGCCACGCTCGCGCGCCATAGCCACGAAGTCGTAGTACTTCTGGTTGTCGTAGAACAACTGCGTAACCGCATATTTCGCGCCCAAATCCTGCTTCTGTTTCAGATAGGCAATGTCCTGCTCAATGTTCGGAGCCTCCTCATGTTTTTCCGGATAGCACGCCACGCCGAACGAGAACTTCTCCTTTGCCGGATATTTCATGGCCGTTCCGTCGTAGAACAGTCCGTTATTGAAGTCTACCACCTGCCTTATCAGGTCGGTCGTATGCTCGTGTCCCCCTTTCATAGGCTTGAAGCGGTTGTCTTCCTTAGCCTTGTCGCCGCGCAACAGCAGCACGTTGCTGATACCGAGAAACTGCAAGTCGATGAGTTCGTATTCCACATCCTCGGCAGTGGCGCCACTGCATATCACGTGTGGCACAACGGGAATGCCGTATCGTTGTTGAATGGCCGCTGCTATGGCCGTTGTTCCGGGGCGGCGGCGCACACGCGAGCGTTCCAGCAGGCCGTCTTCGCGCTCCTTATATACGTATTCGCTGTGGTGCGTAGTGATATTTATGTAGAGCGGGTTAAACTCTTTCAGTTTATCAATCGTGCGGAACAGTGCTTCCGTACCGTTGCCTTTCAGTGGCGGCAACACCTCAAACGAAAAGTGTCTTTTCCCGTTATCGTCATTTAATAGTTCGGTAATGTTCATTATATATAATACATTTGGCTACAAATGTACGAAAAATATACGAAATAGTGGCCGGTTGCACTGAAATAATTAGTGAGGTTTAAGGTTTTCGGTCGCTACGCTTTCAGGTTTGGGATTGGAAAATACCTTTTTGAGTAATCCCACCTCCAAACCTCCAACCTCTCACCTCATAACCTTAAACTTCCTACCTCGCACCCCCTGAAATGTAAATTTTATTTACCAAAATCACCCTCTCGAAAAAACGACAGC
>ULVC01069131.1_pt1 | contig 25657 bp, 30 predicted proteins | sample 1958821 | NCBI WGS metagenome assembly ULVC01 (sample SAMEA4835769, study PRJEB28245) | human gut metagenome | biome: gut microbiome; material: fecal sample | place: Denmark | collected 2008 | reverse complement strand
TGCAACTAATTTTATATAAAAAGAAAGGATTTCAAACATTTCTGCTTGAAATCCTGACTTCTGTCTTGTACGTAAGGTATAGATGCCATCGAACTCCCGCTTGAAAATTTATAGCCATTTATCAAAATGGTGGCACCAAAACCAACCTTCATAAAGATCATAACTTTTCAATTAGATTCTAACAGAAGGCTACTACTTTGTCAAGAGGGGGTCAAGAAAGTCAAGAGAAAAAAACAGCAGCACTTTACGGCCATCTATCGAAAGGAGTCAAGTGAAAAAGTTTCCAGGCAGGTGAATCTAAGTTTGCAAAGCGGAAATGCTACGGATATGAAGTAGGGGTATATGGCTACTCCTTGCAAGGATATGGGTGGTACTGGCTTCGAAGGATTTGGGGGATCTCCTTTAACCGAGCATTCATGTAGTCCAGATCAAACCAAGCAAGATCGAGTTCTTTCTTGTAGGTTCTGACAAACTTCTTATATTGCTGCTCGTCAAACGCGAAAGTGTCAACCGGAAGAGCTCCTGTATATCTTGAAAGCATTGGAGCTCCGGCACAGTTTTCAATGATTCCGTAGCCTTCGCCATTGAGAACTTTAGGTGCAGTACCATCTCCGATTTCTTTGCTCTCCATACAAAGTTGTACTTCCCAACTATCGCCAAAATCATATAACATGGTGAAGGGTTTTCTAACTTCTAACATCTCGTCGATGTAGATCTGGTCTGCCTTTGAACCATCGATCTCTGTTTCAGGGAGTCGAAACGCAAATAGATGTTCGCCTCGCATCTCAAAAAGTGTCATTACGACATAGGCTAAATCTGCAAATGTCGCATGGCTATCGACTTGAAAGCGACGCCAGATATTTGGTTCAATCTCAGTATCTCGCAATTCTGCAAAAAATTGAAAAGTTTGCTGGTCGCACATGTCTGAAGCCTCCTTACAATAATCACCCATAGAATCATTGCTGGGGTGGATTTAAAGTTTTAAGCAGCCCCTGACAGCCGGCCAATACATTTTGCCATGTTTCCTCGAAATTGTCTGTGTACCACGGATCGGCAATTTCGCCGGGGTGGTCTGTAAAATCCATCAGGAGGTGCATTTTGTCGGCAAAGTCGCCCCCGCAGATTTTGTACATACTCCGAAGGTTGGCATTGTCCATGCCAATCAACAGGTCGTACTGCTCGTAATCGCTGTTCAATAACTGACGAGCTCTTTTGCCCGAACAGTTGATGCCATGTTCCGCCAGTTTGCGACGAGCCGGAGGATAAACCGGATTGCCAATTTCCTCTGTACTTGTAGCTGCTGACTCGATCTGGAATTTTCTCTCCAGCCCTGCTTTCTTCACCAAGTCCTTCATTACAAACTCGGCCATCGGGCTTCTGCAAATATTTCCATGACAGATAAAGAGTATCTTGTTCATGCGTTGTAGGCTCCAAATTAGTATTCTTAGAGTCAGTATAGCATGTATTTTCAGATTCGTCGAGGTCAATTTCTAAATGACTGGCAGAATCAATTTTCTGTTTGAGCTCAGCCTTTGACCAGCCAAACTGAGCGGTCGCTCGCAAGTACCAACGGCGCTCATCCAGGTTCAGGTCTGCTTCCAGGATGATCACATTCTGTGTCCAGCCGATTTTCAAAGACAGTGCCAGAAGATCAGAATGCTCCCCATACAAACGGTAGAAATCCCGCATCCGGCGCATATTCCGCGGAGAGAAACCATTCACATCCTGATAGTGATTTTTGAAATGCTCAGCTGCTGCGACAGCAGCACCCTTTTCAGGGCGGGTGCAAATCAAACGGCCAAGTTCACAGTATAGTTCCATCTGTGTCATTCCCGCAGCCATCACATCATCCATTGCGTTAAACATAGCGGAATAATCAATATCTTTGCGAATGTTCATAGCTTCTCCTTTCCGGCAAAGTCTGCCTTTATTTAGTAACAGTTCAAAGAGAAAAGCGGGAGTAATCCCGCGCTTCTCTTTGATCTGCTGCTTATAATACTTGAACCATCTGCTCCCAGAGCAGGACGAAACGGTCATCAATGATTTTGTTGTTATGGTAATGACCGAACAACCAGTAGTGGAAACTTGCCTTTTCTCTGACATTCTCCAGGAAGTCGGTCAAGGGGTCATAGATATATCCGCCTTCGCCCAGTTTGTCCACAATGTTGTTTGGAGCGCAATGGGTAACGATATAGTCTACCTTATAATCGACACGATCCAGATTGCGTTTTGCTTCTTCATATTCTGAAATACAGGGAAGTTCCTGTTTCCACCAGGAGCAGTGATTGACTCGGAAGCGGCCTCCCATTCGACGAAGTGCCCAGTACTGTTCTTCAAAATCCGGGGCACTTGGATTCAGGATACCATCTTCAATGTCATGGCTCCTGGCACCTCCCATTGTGAAGAAGGAGTATCCTTGCAGATCGAAAATCTGACCACGCATTAAATGGATCACATGAGGACGAATGCGCTGGATCTTCCCACCATTCCATTCTTCCACGGGGTATTCTCTCATCAGATCGAAGTTTTCATGATTCCCACTTACAAACAATGTGGTAAAGGGCAGTTCTTCCAACCAGTCCAGACTTTGTTTTTCCTTGTTGCTGTTGTCCCAAACTCCGCCGAAGTCCCCGCAGATAATCATGTAGTCGTCTTTGGTCATGCCAGCCTGTTCGGGAAAGTATTTGGCATCAAATCGTTGGAAGTTTCCGTGAGTATCGCCTGTGGCATAAATCATTTCATCATGCACCCCCTTGTTATTCTACCATGTTCTGCTCAACCTGTGTGCCACCTTGCAGATACACAATGATCTTTTCCGCTGAGACAACTTTAACTGTATCGACTAGTTGACGAATAAGGCTTTCGTCCCATTCTGTTATTGTAGGTGAAGTCTGTCTTAAGGTGCTTGCCACGTCATCTACACGTTTCATAAGGGCTGAGTTATTCGTCCGCTGCTCCTGAATGCGTGACCGTTGTTTCTTTAGTTCAGCACACTCGTCTGTCAGTGCCTTCATGTGGTCTGCACAGATGCTTAAACCTTGTTCTGCTGTTTGTGCGACGACTCTGCGAACTTCTTCATCGATTTCTGCCAGCCTTTGTTCGATTTCTGATAGGCTCATTGTTTCACCAGGAATCGGTGCTAAGGTCTGTTCCATGGCACCTGTAATCCGGCTGATGATGGTTTCCTTTTGGGACATCACAGAACTTATTGCAGCGAGAATGGTTCTTTGAAGTGAGCCTTCTTCCAGGGTCGGAGACTTGTGGCAGTATTTCGTGCCATAATCCAAGCGACTCACGCAGCGCCATACCACTTTCTTTTTCCCTCTCTTTGACCATGTACACCGGCGATACAATGTGCCGCATTCTCCGCAGACCAGCCTTTCTGACAGGGCGTATCGGCTTTTATATGCGGATAAACCGGTAGGTGCATTCTTGCGAGATGGACTCTTACAAGCACCTCTCCTTGCCATTTCCACCTGCACTGCATCGAAGGTCTGACGATCAATGATCCCCTGATGGTTGTTAGTCACGAGATACATGGGGAGTTGCCCTGTGTTCCGGACCTTTTTCTTGCTAATGCAATCTTGAGTGAATGTTTTCTGCTGCAGGACATCACCATAATACTTCTCGTTTGTCAGAATACTTCGGATTACAGACAGTGACCATTCCTGTTTGCCGGAAGCATTCAGTATATGTTCTGCTTCCAAGCGTTCCTTAATCATGCTGTAACTTGCGCCTGCAAGGTATTGGTCATATATACTTCTGACAACTACAGCCTGTTCAGGCACAATCTCTAAGCCCCCATCTTCACCACGTTTGAATCCATAAAGTCTCTTGTATTGGATTCTTACTTTGCCTTCCCGCATCGCCTGACGAATACCCCACTTGACGCTTTCACTGATACTTTCACTTTCAGCTTGTGCGAAGGCACTCAGCATAGTGAGCAGTATCTCACTATCTGTTTCAAGGGTATTGATGCCTTCCTTTTCAAATATAATTGCGATGCCCAACTCTTTTAAGGCTCGAACATATTTCAGGCAGTCCACTGTATTTCGCGCAAAGCGGGATATTGACTTTGTCAAGATAACATCGATCTTTTTTTGCCTGCATTGGCGAATCATTTTCAGAAATTCTGGACGTTTCTGAGCGGATGTGCCTGTGATACCCTCATCAGCAAAGATCCCTGCCATAGTCCAATCTTTGTTGGTCATGATCTTGTCTGTGTAGTAGGTTTGCTGGGCCTCATAACTGGTGAGCTGCTCTTCGTTATCTGTGGACACCCGGCAGTAAGCAGCAACTCTGAGTTGTCGTTGCACCGCTTTCCCTTGAGCCAACTCAGGTTTGGGCGGGATCATAATAACTCTTGGAGCTGTTTGGTTCACCCAAGTTTCCCCCTTTCAATTACTTGATTGTTCTTCAAATGGATCTGAACCATTCTGTCTACTTTTATATAAATGGACGATACCGAGGTTTGGAGTAATGAAGCGTCCAACTCTTCCATCGGTTGGCTTTGTGCGAATACCTGTTTCAGACGAACCGTTTCGTATTCGCCTGAACAGATTTGAGCGTATTTTGCAGAGGCGATAGCCAGGATTAATCTCCGGGTATTATCTTCATCTATGGGTTGTTGTTCCATAGCCTCCTCTAGTTCTCGCTGAAGTGTGGTAGGTTCTTCCAAATCACTTTTCAGAGGAGAGGATTGTAAAGTGATTTTTTCAGGATCCCTTATCAGCCCATTTAGCAGATCCAGTACTTGTTGCTCCACTTCCACAGTAGCCGGTTCACCGCTTAGGCGCCGGAGCCATTTCTGCGCCTCTGTTTTCTGGATTGGAATCTGCTTTGATAGGCGCTTTTTCTGGGCTGCCATGAGATCCTCTCTGGAAATAATCTGGGGAAACCCTTTTGTTCCAGTGTACCGCTCATCTTCCAGAATCCGAGCAATCATATTCTTGTTCCACAGTTTTCCGGCATCATATGGCACTTCTTGATCCCGAAGCCGATCTACGATTGCATTGTAACTGGCGCCGGATAGGTACTGATGGAATATGTACTCTACCAAGCCGGCCTCCTGAGGATGAAGGATCGTTTCTCCTAACTCCATTCGATAACCGAATGGCTGTTTTCGGTTGCCCATCAGCGTATGGTCCTTTCTATGGTTTCCACAAGTTCAAGCCCGTTTTTTAATCGGAATCGGAGCTGTTCATTACTATCTACAATGACCATGTCAATGAGATCACCAAACAGCTCCTCGTCAAAGTTGTTCAGAATATCCGGCCCTGCATCTAAGATCTCCATCAGTTCCTTTGTCAAGTCGATGGTGTTGTCGCTGTCAGCGGCCAGCAGGCGCTCCTTACTTAACTTTGCATCCCGAAGCTGTTTGGTCAACTCATTGCTCTGGGATATAAAAATGTCAGGATCAATGAGGCCCTGCTGCTTTAGCGTGGCCAACACTTGATTCTGACTGGAAAGGGTTGATATTTTCTTGTTTAACTCAATGATGTCGACACTCCAAAGCATCCGCCGATTGCGAATTATCTGGAGGCTTTTCATCATTTCAGAAAGTATGCCATTACCATGATGCTTAAGTTTGTAGTATAGGCGGAGGAACGCATTCTGTATTTCAACTTCTGGAATCTGGGTTATGATGCAATCAGAAGCATTTTCCTCATGCGTTCGGCATGACCAATAAATCTTCCCGTTTTGGATCTTCGTTCGGAATGTACTTCCACATACTCCGCAGCGCATCTTATTTGAGAAGTAGCGCGGATTTGCAACCCGTTGGACTTCACGCCGGGCTCTAAGTCTTTGAACCCGCTCAAATATTTCCAGGTCTACAATTGCATCGTTACTGTTCTGTACGAAGTACATTTCTCTTTCCCCCTTATTCCGTTTCTGCTGGGGGGGAAATGTGTCTGTACTATATCTCTTCTGCAGCAATGCATTACCAGCGTATCGTTCATTCTTCAAAATATATTCAATCAGTTCCCGTCGCCATGGTCTGTTCCGTGGGCACTCTGCATTCAATTCTCTTGCAATGGTACGTGATGTTTTTCCGTTGAGATATTCCGAGAATATTCTTTGGACTACGCTGGCTTCCTCCGGTATGATCGTCAATTTATGATTTTCCAGGCGATATCCATATGGTGCGAAGCATGTATTAAATTCGCCATTCATCATTCGCATCTTGAGCCCAAGCCGCATATTGCGTGAGGTACTCTCACTTTCGCCCTGGGCGATAGAAGCGAATATAGTCGTTATCATCTCGCCTGATAAGGTAGCTGTGTCGATGTGCTCCTTTTCAAAGCAGACGCTGATCCCCAATGATTTGAGCTCTCGAATTGCTTCCAGACACTCTTTTGTATTTCGAGCAAACCGTGAGATCGATTTGACCAGCACTCGATCAACAAGTCCTCGACGGCAGTCTGCCATGAGCCGTTGGAAATCACCTCGTTTCTCTGCCGATGTTCCAGTGATTCCTTCATCAGCATAGAGGTCTACCATTTTCCAGTTTTCATTGCTTGAGATCAGTGTTGTGTAATATTTACTTTGGGCTGCGAAGGAGTTGAGTTGATCTTCTGAGGAAGTACTCACACGGGCGTAGGCTGCGACCCGAAGTTGGATGTCCTGGGGACACTCTTTGGCTTCTATGGTAATAACATGAGGAGCCTTTTTTTGGAGCGCCAGGTTACCGTTTGTCCACTTTTCCTCAGCCACTTCAACTCACCTCCTTTGTGACACAAACATTACCACACTTCATACTAAATATCCATGGAAAGAAGCATAAATCAGAGAGAAATAATAAGGTCTGCGCCTGTCTCACATGCAATTCTCTTTAAGATCTGGGTTGCCTCTTTCCCGGTAATTTTACCTTGTTCTTTTAAGCAACGAAGTAAAATTACGGTTCCCCACAAATCTACATTTGCCATATAGTACCCTCCTTTTGTGCATATTCAGGTTGCTTCATATCACAAAAACGGAGACCGCCCAAATCCTGCATGAGCATAGGAGCGGTATTGCATTGAGACCGCGTTGCTAAAAACATGCGGTTCCCTGATCCCAGTCATAAGCGGGATAACTTAGGGCGATCTCCGTGGCTTCTAACATGAAGCACTTTTGTTGGCTCTATTCGACACTACTTCCCGAGCCGCGGGCGGCAGCAGACGGACCGCGCTGGTGCGCGTCACGGGAATCTCACCCCTCCGAGGATCTCTCCGAGCTGCCCCCACAAAGTGGTTTTAATATGGGCAGGAGTATCATTACTAGATTGTTGATGAGGGTCGGACTGGGTAAACCCAGACACAATGCGAAACAGCCCACCACAGGCTGCTTTGGGGACGGATGGGAACCGCTCAGCACCTTATTTGGCCGTCTTTGATGCAGGTTTATATCTGCACAGGTGGTCTTGGCGCATCCTCCCGAGTCGCTCTGGCCTCCCTCTCGGGGGCCCTCTCATCAACGGACGTATCCCTGTTGCCGGATATTCTATTTTCAAAGAGCAAGTGAGAAGAATTTCCTTCTCACTTGTATAGGGGAAGAAGTCCTCGTTTTGCACAGCCCTCAAAGCCAATTTTCTATAAATTTTTTTATTTTCTTGATAACCCGCACCTTTTGCTCATGAATAGCGTTGCGATACACCTTCTTTGTTTCGGCATATGCCCGTTCAGTCATGCCTTTGAAAAAAATGCCCTGTACCAATGCTTGCTCTTCAGCGGACAACGCTGAAATTGCTTGGTACAGGGCCTCTTTCTTCGTTTGTTCGAGGGCAATATTCTCTGGGGTGTTTATGGTATCCACAAACTCTCGGAAGTTTTCATAAGCACCATCTTGGCTGCCTATCAGCCCGCTCATCTGAATTTCATGATCAAAGAAACTCTGGTTATTGTCCTTGATGTTCCATCCTGTTCTGTAGTAAGCACGATAGACTTCCTCTGTTACAGCAACTTCTTCGTATTCTTGGGTACAGGTATTAAAAACAGTAAGGGTATATTTTTTGATGGATTCCATGTGCCTTTCCTCCGAATTTCAAGATTTTGATGGTGAATCAAAATCTTGAAATCAGGGGTACTTGGCAATGTACGCCTCCCAGCGCATGCCGGCCCTCCCAATGCCGGGCAGAAAAAGGCCGGAGGCACATTCCTGTGCCTCCGGTTATCTCCTGCCGCCATATTGCGGCAGGAGCAAAGAGGCCCCAGACACTTTTCGGCGTCTGGGGCCTCTAATGACTTGACCTATTCATTTTTGTGCATACCTGCCACTGTACCGAGTATAGCAGGAGCAAAGTCGGAAGGGAGTAGGGATTAGGTCGGTTTTTTATCGGGAATTAGTCGGGAAATAGTCGGGGCACCTCCATTTCTTCTTGGAGTTCCGGTACCGTATATCCAAAGAGGCAAACAGAAAACAGGAAAAGCGCCTCTCGTTTACGATCATAGAATACGCTTCGCTCCATATTCAACTCATCGAGTAGTTCTTTCTCTGTGCTATTGAAACGGTGTATAAACTGTTTGACCAATATCTCATAATAGAGTTCTCCGCGATCTGGATATCGTTTCAGACGAAGTAAAGCTCTGTTAATCACATCGACCAACATGCGACTCTCCATAATGCAACAGACCTTTTCCTCAAATTCCTGGAGGTCAATGTCTGGGGCAAAGTTTTCCAGATAGCAGAGGCCAGCGCCGGCATCCCGATTTCCAAGTTCCCATGCGTATTCGTGCAGTTCCTCAGCACGCTCACTAAGAACCCAAACCACATCTCGATAGATTTTCAAAATCAACTTTACCCGATGGTACGCTGATTGGCTGTCAATCCCAAGTGAATCCATTTGCTTTTTACATTTCTGAACAGTGACGCTTTCTCTCCGCATGCTATCTCCTCCTCCGGTGTTCGCTATATTGCGAACAAAACATATAGCCCAAAACCAGGAAACTTTTAGAGAGGGAGGCCCTCTGTTAAAAGAGGGCCGCACCATACCTACTTACAACAAATTATGAGCCTCCAAGCGAATTTGAATAGCCTGTTTGGATACTTGGAAAATCTGGGCCATCTCTGCAATCAGCAGTTCCTTACTTTTTCCAGGGCGTAGGTGGTAGAAGCACTTTTTAATTTGGGGGATGGGCATTAAGAGTGCCGTAGCCAATGCATCCGCTTGCCGCTCAATCAGGCCATGACTTTCATCTGAGGATGTCTTTCCTTCATAGGCCGCTACATCTCCAGTCCCAGAGTACAATTTCTGATGGAGAACCCAGTGACCAAGTTCATGGGCACAGGTAAACCGCATTCTGCCAAGGAGCCTGTCCGCACAGAGTCGCTCATCTACTAAAATAGTTCCTGCCTTAACAGCAATCAAATGATATCGTTTCTCTGTTTGGTCATACAAAATGGCTGCTCCATCATCAAAAATCGTTTCTCCAAGAACCCTTCCATTTTTTCGAAGGGAATGGTACTCCAGAATCAAATTAAACTTCGTTTCAATGATCGTTTCGATTGGAACCGCTTGGGGAGGGCCTTCCAGTAATGTGCGATCATACTCCTGTAGGATCTTCCGCCCGATGGCTTCAATTGCTTCCAATCGGTACTTCGGAACATACAAGGAAATCCCCTCCTTAACTTTGGCGGTTTTTCAGCATTTCCATAAATGCTGCCCATTCCTCATCTGTAGCATCTACTTCTTTTGCAACTCTCAGGGCTGCCCGTACAATATCGTGCTTTCGGATATAATCTGGCAAGTCAGCTGGAACAGTCTGCCTGGAATCTGCGGCTAAATCCAGGAGCATTTCATGTTCCTCTTTGCTCAATTCGAGAAAAGAGGAAATGCGCTCTACAAATTTTCCCTCTGGAGCCGGGCGGCGCCCCTGTTCAATATCACAGAGGTACCCATAGGCAATTCCAAGATGCTTGGCGGTATCCCGGAGATTCAGCTTGGCCTCTTTTCGTTTTGTACTGATAAAAGCCCCAAAGGTCATGTTGTTCTCCCCCCTTATGGTTGGTTCGCTTGGCTGCGAACATCTTACCTATATTATAATTAGTACGAATGTTCTATGCAAGGGGTAAAAAAAGCCGAGGGGCGAGGTGTTAAAAATTTCTAACACCTCGCCCCTCTGTCATAGGAACTCATGGGCAACCCGCGCCATCTCTTCCACGCATTCCTGGGGAGCAACGATCTTGATACCTCCCATGAATTTAAATACCCAACCATAAAAGGTTCCGCTTGGGTTCACTTCAATTTTCGCCATAAAATGGTCATTATCACATGGGTGCGTTGCTGCTGTTTCTCCATAATCATCCACAATGGTCTTCATAAAGCGATTCTCGCAGAGAAGTTCGACGCAAACTGTGCGGTCGGCTGCAAACATATCAATCATCTTATTGGTGTAGTCGGCCACATCGAAATCGGGCTGAGGGATGTATGTGGATTCCAGAATTTCTACCCCGGCCAGACGATCTACTCGGAAGTGCGCCATTCCATGATGCTTGTGGGAATATCCAATCAGGTAGTAGTGATCGTTTTTCCATTCCAGAGCGTAGGGATCCATCTTATAGAAATAGCCATCATGTTTGAGAATCCGCTCTTTTTTGGGGGTGTACTCATAATACTGAAATTGGATTTGGTGACTCTCCAATATGGCATTTTGGATCCCGTCAATGATGTAATAGACCTTTTCGTTATGTGGCTTAATTCGGCTCGAAATCGTAGCCAGACGCTGTAGTTTTTCGGCCTCTGACTCACTGGTCAGCCGACAGAGTTTTTGAATGAGCTCATTCGTTTTATCTGCTGATATAACCTTGGAGGATGCAACTGCATCTGTGAGCATCTTTAATTCAGGGTATTCAAACAGGCGTGTACCAATAAAATACTGGTTCTGTGTGCTTTTAATCACCACCACATCGATCCCAACTGCAATAAGGTCTTGAAGATCCCCATACACTGTCTGCCGCACTGCTTGGAGGCCCTTCCCTTTGAGATAATCCAGCATATCAGCTATGGTGGCAGGATGCTCTTCATCTGTTCGCAGATAAAGGTATTTTAACAGTTCTAAAACTCTAATATTATTTTGCTTTCGCATAGCTAAGTCCCCCAGTTATTGAAGCACACTACTGTTCTGACCTTTGGCAACGCACAACTTTATGTTGATAAGCATAACTGTATCACATCAGACTATAGTTGTACATGGCCCAAGTGTCAGGTGATCCGACTCCAGAATAATAGTCTTAATATGCAAATGTCAAAAATCTTACATATAGAAAGATAGTCTTTCTAATGGTGGATTTGCATAAAGGCTTTTACATTTTATACTCCTAATAGACAGAAACTCTGTCTATTAGGAGGTGATCAATTGGAGGCAGCCAAAGTTGGTGTGCGCATTCAAGAGGTGCGGAGAGCCAGAGGACTTACACAAGCTGAGTTAGCTCAAGCCGTGGATATAACACCCAAGTACCTGAGCAATATCGAGTGTGGTGCAAAGATTCCTAAATTTGAGACATTTATTGCAATCGCAAATGCGCTTGAGATTGATGCCAACACACTGCTGGTAGATGTCCTAACCGTTTCAAATACAATCATCAGTACAGAAATATCAGAAAAACTCGCTTCCCTTTCTCCTTATGAGCAACAGCGAATTAAACGGCTTTTTGATATCATGACTGAGGATGCGACTAATCATCCCAAATAACAATACCCCGTATCGTAGGAGATAACGATACGGGGTATTTTTTTTGCTTTCGGCAAGTTTTGCGCTTTTTCGACATAAATATTATTGTATAGTCTTTCTTGTAGATAGACTATCTATCTAACAGCGAGAAAGGAGAAGGACTATGAAACAAGTCAAAGCAAAGTGGCTTGCAATCAAAATCGAACTGCACTGGGCCTACATATTATGGTGTAGAAAGAGAGGCAACAATCTTCTTGATAAAGGTGAGCCTCTTAACTCAAAAAGGATGCTTAAACTGGCTCAAAAAATTGACCATCATGGTATAATTGTCTTCCGTTTGCAGGATCTGTACGAATCGCATTACATGACATTATAATTACCATTCCCAGAATATATAGTTCCATTATCCACTCAAAAAGACGCCCATCAACTATGTGGTGGGCGTCTTCCTTTTAACAACATTATCCTTTTGTGCATCAAGTAATTCGATATCCGCCTTTTGTCAGGTTCTGAATGAAATTAAACCATTCTTCAAGGGAAGTAAAACCGATCTCTTGATAACCTGGTCTTGGCTGAGTCGATACTATTTTTTCTTCCTGTGAATACCAGATATACTTTGTCAGCACATGCGTTTTATCGTCCATTTCTATCCGTCCCAAACACACTCACATTTTACCGCTGCCCCGCAGCAAATTCTCCCATATTGATGTCCAGCACCCCTCTGGGCGGCTGGATCAGGGCATCCTCATACTGGCACTTCCACTGGATCTCTCGGCACATCTCGCCGTCTACTACGCCGTCTACGGTTTCCCCATTGCTAATGGGGTTGTCATTGGCCAGAATATAGGACGCCACATTATAGGCGTGGTTTACCACCCAGTTGGGGTCCATGCCGTGGAAGTGGTACTGGAGATCCGGCAAAAACAGGGTGCTCATGCCCACCGTGTCGATGAGCATATCCTCAGTGCCCTCAATGTTGAAGAAACGAACATTGACGCCAAAGCGGATGAAACGGTCCGAGCCTTCAATCTGGTGAGAACGCACATCCTCCGCCAGAAACAGTTTGCCGCAGTTCTGGAAATAGAACGCCTCGCAGGTGGGATACAGTTCTGCCAGGGCCTCCACGAAGTCGGCGTCCAGATTGGCCCGCTCCAGCGCTGGAAGTGCTGCTGCCAGCATATCCGTGGCCACCACCTGATACCGACACTCCCGGAAGATTCGGTCACGGTCCTCCTGGCAGTCCCACATCTGGCTCATCAGGAAGGCATCAAAGCCTTTGCCCTTGAACTTGTCGCATTTCATCGCCATCAACTGCACCGGGCATTTGCCATCCTGAAATTCCGCGATATGATCCAGGGCGGCAAAGCCGGCCATCTTTTTATCACGGCAGAAACACTCTACAGCGCCGATGTGCTTTTCCATCACAGCGGTCATCTCATCCTTGTCCGGCATGTCCACCGGCTCTTTGAACAGCATCTGAATGAGATAGGGGCCGCCGGGCTGAGGACCTTTTTTGTCATCCAGGTTTTGCTGGAACACTTTATTGCTCATTTGAATTCTCCTACCACTAAGATTCTGTGGCTACTATAGGCGCCTGTACCGTTTGTTCCAGAAATCAAATTTATCAGAGACCGTATCTATCTCCTGGGACAGTTACAGTTCGAAACTCATTACTATTTGGGTGTAGAAAGGTTCTATGCAACTATTGTGATCGACTCCGCTATCTTTACAAGCTCATCCTTGGGTAGCGCAGCAGAAATAGAGAATATAACATCTCCGGATTCAGACTGCCACACCAGAACATTCGCATTTTCTGGTTCGGTATCCTGGTAGAAATCAGCTTGCTGTGTTCCCACGGCCACTTTCTCCGCAGTCATATGGTCTGCATCAATAAAGATACTGACTGCATCGGCACCATGCGAATAAATGAGAGAAATCTTCTGACCATCTTGGTTGCCATACACTCGGATAGTAGTGCCTTCCGAACACATCACTTCAGTTTCCTCATACCCAGCAGGTAACCATGTAGGAGCAAAGTTGCTCGTCATTTCTTCATCTGGCGCCAGTCCCTCAAAACGGTATTCCACAAAGTTCTCGTACTGCTGCTGCACCCAGGCAAAGAAGGCTCCGCGGGCCTCTGCATCTACAGTGAGCCAAGAAGCACCAACCAGCGTTACCGCAACCAGAAGGCAAGCAGCTCGGCGGAGATATTTATATGCCACCGGATGGCGTCCCCGCCGAATGACTCGCCTCATTTTTCGCTCAAACTGAGGTGAGAACTGATGGTCACACTCCTCCGGCCTCGGCAGTGAATCACAAATGGCCTGATTTGCCTCCGCAGCCGCAATTCTCAGCATCTCGTCGGTAATCATAATTTGTCCTCCTTCTCATACAGATCCCTCAATCTGTTCTTGGCACGTTGGTCAAGTTTCGATGCTGCTGAAAGGGACAGCCCCAAGATTGCTGCAACTTCTTTCACGCTGTATCCCTGAAAGTAACGGAGCAGAATCACTTCCCGATACCGTGCGGGGAGCTTTAGAATACAGGCAGTCAGGGTGCTCTCGCCTTCATACAAGGCTGTAACCCCTGGAAGTTCTTCACTCAACTCAACTACCTGGCGCTTTTTGCGCCGCCGATATAGGTCTATTGCTTTGTTCTCTACTATAGTAACGATATAACCCTGGGTTTTTGGACACTTGGGATCACCGATTTTTTCAATATTTTCAGCTACTTTAAGAAATGTTTGGTGCACAATATCCTCTGAGTCCTGTGTATGATGTAGTATTTTATATGCCACATGGAACATGAGACCACGATATTCCAGATAGATCTGCTCAAATTTTGAGCGATCCTCTGGGGTATCAATCATTTGAAAATAGATTAACATGGAAAATACCCCCGGATATTATGACTTCGATTATACCATGCGATTGATAATCTATAAACAGGCAAAAAAATATAATTTGGTGGCCAAAATCCATTGCAATAATCGTAATATAATAATTTTCAAACCTGTCCTGGTAATGATAATAAATTTTTGAAATCACTGTCCAAATTGGCCACGTATATTCGTTGATAGTGGTATAAGGGAAATAATGAAGCAAGTGCCAATGTCAGAAGAAATATGGGGATTAGTTTGGCACTTTCATTGCTTCTCGTTAAATTGTGGAGGAAAATATGAAAAATACAAGAACGATGTTGATCAGCATACTCCTTTGCCTCACTCTGCTTGCAGCCTGCCAGCCGGCTCCAGACAAAACCACAAACTCAGACACCAGCAGTTATCCCGACATCTCTGCATCACAGTCCAGCAATACAGATGGGGAAAGCACAGATGCAGGCAGCGATATAGACTCCATTTCAGACTCAAATATGGAGTTGGTGCGCAGCGTGAATGGAACGACTATGGACGAAACGATCACCACAGTTGATGGGAGGCAGATTCTTCTCAATGCTCGGGTAAATACCGAAAGCGTCGAAGATGTTCAGCAGTATCATTACGAGGTGCTTCCTGTTACAGACGAACTGCGCAAAACGCTTTTCACTACATACTTTGGTGAGCGCGCTTCTGAGGCTGTTTACGACCAGCGCAACGACGTCTGGGAACTTCACAACTCTGAATCAATTGGTGACTATTATCTCTATGAGCACACTATGGCCATGGCCGGAGAGAGCGTTCCTGGAGAGGAAATTTTTACATTACAATACCGGGATGTAAACCTTTATCCTTTTGAAGATAACCTTTTGTCCTCCTTGGGGGAATGTGGGGTATCTACCCCGCTGGAAGATGTCATTTCTTTGTGCAGCACCATTACAGAGGCCATCGCTCCTCAGAGCAACTATACCGCTGATACGGTGCTGCCTTACGGAAGCCAAGGTCGGCGCCCCTACTACAAGATTTTCTTCCGGCGCACAGCAGATGGAATGTCTATCACTGGTTACAACGATCTTTCTTTCTGGGTAGATAGCAATGGCATCCAAACGATTAGCGGCGCTCTTTACGAACTGACAGCCCAGCCGATTTTCTCTGACCTTCTTACCCTTGAGGATGCAGTTTCAACCTTGCGGGAAAACGCCGCACTTATTGATTTCTATGGTGAAGATACCCTTACTGTCGGTGCCATTTCTTTAGAATATATTGTAACACTGACTGAAACACAGGAGGCGGTTGTTGTTCCTGCCTGGCGTTTTCAAATTGGATCGGATGATGATGCTTTGACGATCAACCGCGTGCGAGTTCTGGCAGTGAATGCGGTCACAGGGGAACTGATTCAAGGAGAGCGGGGGATGAATTTTTGAGTAAATCTTTGCGTTTTCGGCTTTGCACCGCTATTTTCTCCTGGCCGATGCTGGCCAGCATCATGGTAGGAGTATTCCTGCTTTTATGGAATCAGATTTACTACTGGATTATCTACTGTATTTCGTATGAACCGATTCCTCTAAGAGCCATGTGCACGACTTTTCTTGACTCTATTTTTAAGGCAAACGACCTGGGTGGGTTTGGCATATTCGCTGCAATTCTGGCTGTCCTGCCTGCATCCACTCTATTTTGTGAAGATTACAACAGCGGTTACTGCAAGGCAATATTGTGTCGGGTGGAGCGTAAACGCTATCTTCAGGAGACCTTGCTCTGTTCCGGTATTTCCGGCGGATTGGCTGTTTTTCTTCCTGTTCTACTCAGCGATATAGTTTGGATTATAAATGGTGAGCCGAACACCGGGGAACAGATGGGAATCAACTATTTTACAGTCTTTGATGGAACTGTGTATCGGGAACTGCAGTTTGTCTGGGACGGACTCTTTCTGGTGCTGTTCCTGCTCCTGCTGGCCTTTCTTTTTGGTGCATCTTGGTCTGTGATCGGGCTATGTGTTTCCGCATTTATCCCGAACCGCTACATCGCCTTGGCCGCTCCTTTTGCACTGTTCTTCGGCGCACACCTGATTCTCTACCGATTGGGCGATCCGTTACTGTTCAGCCCCGCCAATGTTCTGATGCCAGCTACAGACTTCATTCCATTCCCAGCCTTCCCACTGTTGTACCAGCTGGGGATGCTGGCGCTGGCTTCTATTTTATGTTGGAAGCTGCTTGAAAGGAGGCTGTGGGATGTTTAAGATCTGTGCACATCAATTTCGCCAAGCCTTTCTTTCGCCACGGCTGTACTTAGCACTGATCTTGGGCTGTACTATTCAAATCATCAGCGCGTTTCCTCTGTTGGATTTTTCAAAAGCCATGGGGGAACCCCTTGGAATTTTTGAGGCATTCATTTATTTCAATACCGATACCTACACAGCTACCTGCGCTTTTCTGGGTGCTGTTCTGATGGTGTCCGACATACCATTTTCCAGCCAGAACGAAACATACACCCTTCTGCGAGTATCTCGCAAGACCTGGGTTGCCGGAAAAGTTTTGTATTTGCTCGGCATCAGCGCAGTGTATTATCTCGTGCTGTTTATTGCTGGCGCATTGTTTATTTCAGAAAATGCCTTTGCCGCTAATGTATGGAGTTTGCCTCTCACTGTGCTTGTGCAGAATCGGGCGCCTGAACTGGCTTGGGAATACCAGGTTTCTTTCCCATACGGGCATTTGATGACACTGACACCAGCCATAGCCTGCGTGTTAAGTTACCTGCTTGGTGTGTGTTATGTTTTTGTAATGAGTCTCATCATTTTCTGGCTTAATCTGTGCATCTCTAAGGTACTCAGTTACCTTGCTGCCATACTGGTCCATGTGGCAGGGTACATTCTGACAATCGGGTTTTTGACTGATTCTTACCGAAAGTTTTCTCTTCTGGCGAACAGCCTGCTCATGTATCACAATGTCAGCGGCTCAAAAGAGGAAACCGCATACCTGACACTGCCTCAATCGTTCCTGGTCTATGCTGCCGCTGCTATGGTGCTATTTCTTTTGATTTTCCATGCGATCCGCAGTTACGATTTCCGTATTACAGTGGGGACAAAGCAATGAAAGGACGCCTATTTACACGGGTCTTTGACCATCATACGCTTACCTGCTATCTTACCGCAATAGCCCTTATGCTGTTCCTTGTGGGTGGACACCGCTCTCCGCTGTCGTTCTTCATGGGATTTTCTGCTCAAGATGGTGCGGGCGGGCTGGACATTCTGAAAACTATGGAATGGAATTTATGTGTTCTTCCGCCCGTCTCGGCAAGCCTTCTTTTCCTCATGCCAGAGCTCGGAACACTAAGCACATATACCATCTTGCGTTCCAAGAACATACGAAGTTGGTGGCTGATGCGGCTGGCTGCTGTGGTCGTAATAAATTACGTATTTTTTCTCTTTGCACTGATCCTACTGTCCCTGATTTCTGGCTCGGATTTGATGTGGGCAGAATGGTGTATGGTTGCGGTGCTGTTCCCACTGCACACCACACTTCTCGCAGTCCTCTGTGCCGGCTGTATGATTCTGTTTGCCAGCCGAGCAGCAGTCATCCTTTATCTTTTCATAGAGTGCGGTCTGTTAGCGGTTGGAATGGCTTACCCACCGATCAGCCTTTTTCTCCCGCCCTACTGGGGTATGGAGCAGGCAGCGGGGAACAACTACAGTTCTTCGGTGGCACTCAGTTTGATTCTGTTGATAGTGCTGAACCTTGGCATCGTGTACTGGCTGGGCCGGCATAATCCAGCAGCAAATCCGCAAAGCAAGTAATCGGAGGAATATTATGGAATCAATTATCGAAGTGCAGGATGTTACGAAGTCCTTTAAGGGAGTTACTGTACTCCACCAAATCAATGTCTCCTTTGAGAAAGGCAAGATTCATGGAATCATTGGGCGAAATGGCTCAGGAAAAACCGTGTTCATCAAAACCATCTGCGGCCTGATCCATCCGGATCAAGGAAAGGTGATTGTTGACGGAAAAGTCATTGGGAAAGATGTGGATTTTCCAGAGAGCATTGGTGCCATCATTGAGGCTCCTGGATTTCTGCCCTCGGTCAGTGCTTATCGAAACTTATCATATCTGGCCTCACTGCGGGGACGCATTGGAAGAGACGAGATCCGTGCTGCAATATCCTTCGTCGGGCTCAACCCAGATGACAAAAAAGCGGTGGGAAAATACTCCCTTGGCATGAAGCAACGCTTAGGGCTTGCCCAGGCCATCATGGAAGATCCGGATATTTTATTGCTGGACGAGCCAATGAATGGCCTGGATAATGACGGTGTCTCGGAAATGCGGAATTATCTGCTGCAGCTCAGGGAGAAGGGAAAGACCATTTTACTGATTTCTCATAGCTTAGAGGACATCAATACTCTGTGCGATACTGTTCACGAAATGGACCATGGCGTCCTGACCGCGAAAGACCGTATCTTCCCATAATGACAATATTGCAAAATTGCTTTTACTCATTGTCAAGGCTACCACGATTTCACTTCTGTTGATGGAAAAGCACCGACGTCAAAAAAGAGCAGGAAACTCTTGAGGTTTCCTGCTCTTTTTTTGGAAAACATGGCAACCACCCATCATGCCGCTACACAGCGACAAGAGCCGGTGCAAGAACCATACAATCAGCGGGTTTATTTGACTATACGGCCAATCGACAATGGTCAAGCGTGGTAGCCTCATCATCGGTGTGGGTGTGACCGATGGTGGGGATGCAGAGTTCGTACCGGATAGGCGCCAGTATATTGCCACAAGCAGATGGTACATAATCATTTCATTGTTGTTATCTCAAGCATCGAGATGTCCAACAAATCTCAGTTGATTCCTTTGTTTGGGAATGTTATCAATCTGAACATTTTACTCCAATACCTGATGTTTGGAGAACTGTCTATATGCCAAGAAGAATAAAACAAAAATTGAAACGGCTGTAAACAATGCAATCCAAATTGGCATTTCACAGGTAAGAGGCAAAAGGTCAATCATCTTATGCTCGGAAGTTCGCACAACCTGTTGCACTTTTGCTGAACAAACTGGAAATAGAAGCATCAATTCTCCAACTGCTGTTCCTCCAATGCCAAATTGCCGAATAAAGTATGGAACAGCATAAATAGCGGTGCTTGCCACAAAAGCGGATAAAGATCTCTTACAAAAGGCAGAACAGCAGCAAATCAAAGCGGCCACTCCGATGGCGGATAACCAATACATTAAAATGGAAAACATAAAAAATTGCAGATTATTCATTCGTAGGGGTACAGGCATAAGCAACGAGCCAAATTGTGTTTGTATATCAGCTTGCCACCCTGTAAATCCACCAAAGAATATACCACAAAGTGATATTACAAATACAGCAAAGAGAATTACAGCTACCGTAGCAATAATCAGCGACACAATACATTTTGCAGCAATAATTTTGTTCTTTCCGTATCGGGTCGTTAGAATAACTCCTGCGGCCCCGCTGCTGTATTCCTCGGCAAACAAAGGAGCCAATGCAATTAAAAGCAAGAGACCAATCCCAAAACTGCCATTATAAAAAATGTCGGCTGCGGTTTCCCATGTACTTGAAAATGTGAAATAAAGAGGAGTATCAAAGTTTGGAATATCTGATGAATTAACGCTGATATACCCATATTGAGATAATGATTTTTCAAAAGCGTTCTCGTCTGCTGCTTTGAACATCGAAAAATCCTCGTATATTAGGGGGGCATTGAATAAATCGCTGTGAGTGGCTTCGTAACGGTTCCTCAAAGTTTGAAAGTCATCTAATATTTCGGCTACTTTTTCATCGGTCAATTCACCGGCGTATTGCTCGTATAAAACCTTATTGTAAAGCGCGGCCTGTCTACCTTCCAAAAGACGCCCAGTTTCAGTATGTGTGGGAAATGTCGCTGCGTGATTGACCGCACAGACAAAAAACCAAAATAAAGTATAGATGATTAAGAGAATAGCACCAACGAATAGATACTTTCGACGGATTAGTTTTTGAAGTTCTAACTTTACCAACAAACTCAATGCGTATCCCCTCCTTGAAAATAAAATAGGTATAAATCTTCCATTGTAGGGGGCAAAGAAACGGCATTTTTATGCGGTTTGTTGCGAGATACAACCCTCACTTGAATATCACAGTCGTTCTGAATCACATTACCAATCAAGCACTCGTCAGACATTTCTTGAAGTTCAGTTTTTGATGATAAACAGAAAGACCAAACCATGCCCTTTAGGTTATGAAGAAGATCGTTCACCCTATCAGCAGCTAAAAGTGTTCCGTTATTTAATAAAATGACTTTATCTGCAATTAACTCAACATCAGACACAATGTGCGTTGACAAAACAACTATACAATGTTCCGATAGACCGGACAGAATATTTCGTAATCGTATCCGCTCTTGCGGATCTAACCCTGCTGTTGGTTCGTCCAGCAACAAGATCATTGGAGAATTAAGCAGAGTTTGAGCAATCCCAATCCGGCGGATCATACCCCCTGAAAACGTCTTTAATTTATCTTTTGCAGACTGCTCTAATCCAACCTTTTTTAACTGCTCATATACCTTCTCTTGAGTGTCCTTTGGTGGAAGCCCTTTTAAGGCGGCGACATATAGTAAATACTGCTCCGCTGTAAAATCACGATATACCCCCAGATTTTGCGGCATATATCCAAGGAGATTTCGATAATTCTCGCCTAATTCTTTGACAGGTGTTCCGTCCAAGGAAACCTCTCCCGAGGTTGGAACCATGATGTCAGCTATAATTTTCATAAGGCTTGTTTTTCCAGCTCCGTTTGGTCCAAGTAACCCATAAATCCCAGGCTGCAACTCAAAAGAAATGTTTTGAAGCGCAATTCTTTTTTTGAACGATTTACTGATATTTGAAATTGTCAATTTCATTTATTGGCCCCCGCTTTCTTTTTGTATGCGGAAAGAGCTTTATCATATTTTTTCCCTATACTTTGGAAATTCCTTTCAACCAAACAATAGAGCAGTATCGTCAGAATGAAGCAGAAAACAAACGCAATTACCCAGATTAAAGTAGACGATAGTGTATTTTCAAACCCCATTATCAATACAATAAGCGATGGAATGCCATAATAAACAGTGAGTACTCCAAGTGCGATTGTGCAGAGAATTCCGCAAAAAATAACTCTGGATTTTATAGAAAAGTATTGATCCAAATATTCACTTGTAATTACAGTATGAGAAAGCGTCAATACGAAAGCAATGCCCATACAAAGCAAAATATGGAATAGTGATATTCCTACCAGACCACCAGAATCCGGGAAAAGGCCACGAACAAAAAAGAGGAATATAAGAACTCCAAATGCAGAAAAGAAGAAACTTAACATATTTAAGATTGTTGTCCGATTTTTACGCACTCAAATCACCCCCAAAGCTTTTTTAATCGGTTTTGCATACTGCCGAGATACGACGATCTTTTCTTTGTTATCCATTGTAAGCAAAAGTCTTGCCCCCAACTCTGGACGTAACGATTGTACTCGTTGTAAATTGATGATGATTGCCTTTGATGCTCGAAAAAAAGAGCATTTTTCCAAGTGCGACTCCAGTTCATATAAACGCTGTTCTGTTTCAAAAATCTGCTGTTCTGTATAAAGAAAAGTCCTTCTATCCACAGACTCAATATATAGAATATCTGCAGGTTCAAGTTGGAATACTTCATTACCTCTGTGGCAAGTCAGTTTTATATCTATTGCAGATAAAGAAGATACAATTTTTTGTACGGTTTCATCATTCGAAGTACAATTTATGATAACTTCAATTTCCTGAATATCTGATCGCTCATTCAATACAATTTTCAAATGGGTTCACCCCCTTTTTGATATTATAAGAAATGTTTTTAGCCATTTTCAACATCAGAAACGCAAGTTGCACTATGGGCGTACAGAGTTGCATTTTGGTTCAATTTTTGCCAGGTTAGTGACTACGCACTAACGCAGGGAAGGGCAGGTATGTTATATAAAGCTCTCCCATTACAGAGCAACACCTGAAATAGAAAAGCAGCGGCTAAAAACAATGGCCGCTGCTTTTTCTTGTTAATCTATGCAGTGATGATATCTTTTCCGAATGAGCAACCTTTATATCTGTTTAGTCCTCTTAAACATACTAATTATATATCCTACCAACAGTCCCACCACAGAAATAATAACAATGAACAGAAAATCTGTAATTCCTGGAAATGCAGCAACACCTGCAAGAATGTATTGAGCAAGTGATTGCGTAAGCAGTCTACAAGCGATATGTGCAATAGAAAAGCAAATGGGTACAAGCCAAATCAACTTTATAGAGGAACGCTCTTTACCTATGAAGACAGATAATATAAAAGTCGCTATTGGTAAGATCACATACTGAATAACAATAATATTAAACAACGATATTTGTGAATTTTGATAGAACGGCCAGAAAGCAAATACTGTCAATGCCCAGATTGCACCATATACTTTTAGATAGATCTTTTTCATTTTCACTCACCTCGGGTTAGACTGCTCAAAACGAGAAGGATTGTTCCAACTTTTTTCCAGCGTTGGATTTAGAAAGGCACAGCATTCTTGTTTCAGTTCATTGCTAATTGACATTCTTCTTTTCCTCTCGAAATAACATAAACCGAAGTTCCGGATCCTAATCAACGATTTCTGTCATGGCAGACTTTTCACCGGTTATTAAGTGGGGGAGCCATTTATTACTTTGTCTGTGAATATAATCTGAGCATCAACGATTTTAGATTGCTCCAGGCAGTCATTCCTTCATCAGAACAAGCAAAAAACTCATTGTCCTTGACTCTGTAATACTCTACATAGGTTGAGCCTGCCAATGTGGGTATAACGAAGTTATGCTTATCCTCATAGCAAAATACTGGACAGATGCGTGATTGATCATAGAGCCTGTAAACTGGGATGCTCAGATCAGGCATTGTAACTGTGCCTGTGCAGAAAACCAAATATTCTTTTCCAATATCCAAAACATTCACAAAGCCCCGTCCAATAGTTCGTTCGCCACCGTCTAAATAAATACTCCAATGGTTTGATGTAATATAGATTTCATCACCGGGCTGAATGTCAGTGCCAGCATAAACTTCTTGCACAATTACTTTTTGTTGAGCTATACCAAACAACTGTTCCGTTGCTTCAGAGGGGATAATGCGAAGAATATAACTGACCTGCGAAAGGCTGTTGGATAGAATATTGCATTCATCAATCGCAATATCCGTTGGGATTTCTGCGACAAGCATGGAATCTAAGTAGTCAGGTTCTTCAGTAATATCAGTATAAGTGCCTTTATAAGAGAAACCCCATACGCATAAAATCAATGTGATAGCAATCGTTAGGCAGGTGCTTATTTTTAGATTTATCATAATAACCACCTCCTACTGGTAGAGAAGTTTTCCATTCTCTATTTCGAACAACTTATCAGCCAGCAAACTTAAATCATCCGGATTATGACTTGCAAGCAGAACCAATGCTCCTCGATCTTTTTCTTGCATAACAATTTCTCGGATCAACACCACGCCGTTCCGATCAAGGGCATTTGTCGGCTCGTCCAACATAATAATATCTGGCTTTTCCATGATTGCCTGTGCAATCGCCAGGCGTTGTTTCATTCCCAACGAATATTTTTTGTAGGTGCGCTTATCGTCAGGATCAAGCCCAACTCGGTCTAATGCATTTCGGATTTCCTGTTTCCCAATTGTGCGTTTAATGCCGGCAAGATATTCAAGATTTTGAAATCCTGTTAAGTTTGGATAGAGTTCCACATTTTCTAACACGATGCCTAAGTTCGGAAGCACAGGGAAATCCTTGCGAAGAGTGCGACCGTCTAAAGTAACTGTACCGCTATCAATAGATATTAGGCCAGAAAGTGCCCGGAAAAGCATAGTCTTCCCACTACCATTTGGACCAGCAAAACCATAGATATGGTTATCTTGTAGCTGCAAAGAAATTGAGTCCAAAATCAGTCTTCCGTGAATTGTTTTGCTGATTCCATTTGCAACCAGTTCCATTTTTATCGCCCCGTTTCCATATTTGAAGTCAATAGGTCATGCTTATTGAGTATCAGGCCACAGGCAGTTAAAATACCAATCCCCAACAGCAGCATAAGCAATAGAGTACCGTCTAAATTGAAATAAGGATATGCGGTTGTCAGAATGCCGTCATATAGTTTGTTAGTGCATCCATGCCATTGTATTACCAAATGAGCAACAGGATTTATGGTCCTGATAAGGGGGGAGACTTCGTCAGACGCAAAAGACAGCAGCGTAATCAGTGCGCTTTGACCTATGATAACTGATAAAAAAGCTGAATCACTGCCGTAAAAAACTGATAGTAAGTTAACGATCATAGACATTGTAAATAACCATAGGGTATAAATTGAGAAATGATATAAGAGTAAGCCGTACCCAGCCCAATCGAAATCAATTTGATAACGGAAAATAGTAGTTAAAATGGTAGTAGTAAGCTGAATAATGTAAAAGACAACGGCAGACGAGAAAATAATTCCGACTTCTTTGGCATACCAAGTTAAGCGATTGGGATGCCTGGAGAATACATACACGCTCGCAGTACAATAATGCCGATATAGTTCTGTCCCAATAAATGCGCTTACTATGTAACTTGGAACCATACGCATGGCGAATCCCAGTAACTCAAGGAGAGAAACTCCAAGAGCAAATTCACCTCGTGATCCGCTTATCTGTAATACCAGCTCAGACAATGAAATAGTTCCCGTGTAAGGATTAACATATATAACAGCCTGCAAAGCACCGCTCAAAGCAGCCACTATAAGAATAGGTTTTATATGGTGCCGTATCATTTCACGCAATCCTTTCTGCTGCCATAATATGCACTCATCAAAGCGTAAACGATAAGGATAACCTGCACAATGAAAAATCCCAGCACGCTTTTGCGCTCATCATTAAAGAGAAGATAATAGTGATACCATTCTAATTTTGCCCCAATATCTGCAATATTAGGTAGTATATAAATGGTGAAGTTAAGAAAGATATAGATTGGCAGCAAATAAAGCAATCTGAACTTTACATGAATTGTCATAGAAAAGGCGCAAATTGTCATTCTGTTAGCGCCGGGAGCGCACAGCCAATTTGGGTCGGGAAAA
>ULVC01011351.1_pt1 | contig 27021 bp, 20 predicted proteins | sample 1958821 | NCBI WGS metagenome assembly ULVC01 (sample SAMEA4835769, study PRJEB28245) | human gut metagenome | biome: gut microbiome; material: fecal sample | place: Denmark | collected 2008 | reverse complement strand
TTTATTACAAGCAAAAAACTTTAGCGGACACCAATAATATTTTATCGACCCGTCCTCGCTCTTGCCGTTGCCGCCGATGCGCTCCGTCGTGGTCATCGACGCGTCGGTCCATCGTGTACCGTAGCTTGAGTTGAAGTAAGGGTTCGGATCGTCGTAATATCCCTCCTTTATATATATAAGGTATGGCTTAGTAGATGAAGCCGGTGCGTCGTTTATCGCGTCCTGAATGTAGCGATACTGCTTAGGCATGGTCTTGGTGGCCGCGATGCTCTCGCCGTAGCCGATGCTGAGGCTGTGGTCAACAACCGCGTCGAATATCCTTGCAGTCGGTTTTACGCGCTCCATGACGGAGAAATTAATCTCCACGGCCTCTGCGTCATTGCCCGACTTATCCGTAACATAGCCTTTCGGCATAGTGAATGTGTAGGTCTTGCCGTATTCCAGCCCCACGTAGTCGAACGATACGGAGCGTGTGTTCCATGTCGGCGAAAGTGTCTTGCTGCCGAGAGTGGCGTCTCCATTCACGAGATTCCCGGCCTGAATGCGCTCGTCATAGGATATTGTTATCCTGCCGTTGGCCGATATTCCCGTGGCGTTGTTGGCCGGGATGGTGCTCGTTATGACCGGAGCGATTGCATCGGCCTCGGTCTCAGCCGTGCCCATCACGTAGACATTGCCCACGCCCGACTCAGAGTGAGCGTAGTATTCAAGTCCGTCGAAGGTGCCTTCTACGGGGTATGTACCGTAAATTTCCTCTCCCGTGCCGGTGATGCGTATATATATGATGTCCTTGTCCATTGCATCGGCAGGCAGGTCGAAATTGAAATCGGTAATCTTGCTGGTGCCCAATGTCTGGCAGACTGCGCCCTCTATGTCGGTGAAATCGGTGCCGTTGAGCGAATATTGCGCCTTGTAGTTCTTGTCGGCGTTGTTCTTTGCGCATATCTGCGATGTGAAAGTTGCGGCCGTGAAATTCTTTGTAGAGAACTCATACTGCCATGCTATGTCGGTTGTCTTGTAGCCGTTCTGATACAGTCCGTTGAGTCCTGGAACTACAACGTTCTCGCGATTGCGCACCACGGGAGTGCCGCCCGTCTGTGTGTAGGCAGGAGTGTTTGTGCCAACCTTCACGATATAGGCCTTAGTGTTGCGCTCTGCGTCCCATGTGATGTCGGCCGGGAATGGATAGTTTGTAGTAGATGGGTAGGCGTATTGCTGTATTTTGCTTGCATCGAACACAGCGATGAAGTCCTGAACCTCGTATTCGGCCGTGATGTTTATGTCGGCACTGACGTTGATAGTGCGCGGATTGGCTGTGCTGTTATCCTCCCAACGCATGAATTTGATGATTTTACTTTCTTCCGCAGAGACCGTAATCTCTGTTCCTTCCTCGTATTTTCCGCCGTTTTCATCGGGTGAAATGGTTATCGAACCGAGTGGCAGTTCGGCATCGTTCTTTACGAATGTCTTTACGGTATATACTGGAATTGTCTCGTATTCGGCCACGAACGACTTGTCGCCGTCCATCGTAAAGGTTATTTTCTCGTCTGTTGAGTACTCTGTTCCGTTGAGTACCCACTTACTAAACTTATATCCGAAGTTTTTCTTGGCGGTGAGTGTTACTTCCTTGCCTTCCTTTATCTTGTTACTGTTGGGTACAGCTTCGATGGTTCCCGCATCAGCAGGATTGACCGTTGTAGTTAAGTTGAACACTTCGCCTGGAGCTGAATATTCGGTGGCAACGCCCTCGATGGTCATGTCTTTTAGGCAAAATGTCTTGCCTGAAGCGGCAGAACCGTAGTAGGGATAGAGACGCACGTAGAGTGTTTCGCCGTCGGTGATGGTTACGACAGGTACGGTAGACACGTAATAAGCCTTGTTTGATGTCATGCTTGTCTGCCAAAGGAAGTTTGTCGTGTTGTGTTCTCCGACAGGAAAGTCGGGGCTTGTGCTGTAATAAGCCTTGAATTTCATGCCGTTTCCGCCTGCGCCTCCAACGTAAAATGAAATTTTGCTGATGGCAATCTGTATGTCGGTGGGGGCTGTAATGCCGAACTGTATGTAGCGGCTGGTGTTCTCATCCTCTTCGCCTGCGGGCCAGTTTCCGCCTTCGATGCAGTTGCGTTGCACTTTAGGATTCTGCTTTTCATACTCCGTTCCGCTCCAATCGGCATTTGCGTTCATGGTATTGTAGTCCTTCGCGTACATATTACTATATGTCTCGGGAAGCGCGTTGCATGGGCCGGTTACCGTGAAATCGGTGTTGGATGAGAGGTCATAGAACACCTTCACGGCTGTGCCGTTTTCGAGAGAGATGGCTTCGGCCGACAAGGCGAGCGAGCCGGAGAGCGCTCCGCACGATGCTTTCAGCTCGCCCGAGATAGATCCTTGCGATGAAACATCGAGCTTCACGTAGAGAGTTTGGATGAGGGTAGAGCCGGTGTATGCAGCCGTCGCACTTTCAGAATAGTTTATTCCATCGCTCGAGACGAGGAATCCGCCCGTTGTGGTGAATGTGAAAGTACCCTCGGCTGTGGGCAGTGAGAATGCCGAAACGTTGATGGCCTTTGTCAAAGTCTGGCCAACGTAAGCCTTTCCTAAGTCGCCTGTGGATGGCGAGAACACGATGTCTGATGACAGAATGGTGTTGTCGGCAAGGTTTTTCAGTATGTTCTTTTTCTTGTCGTTGGTTTCTGAGGCGTAGTAATCTTTCACGAGTTGGGCGAATTGGCGTGCTATGAGAGTCGCACCGAATGGCGATGGATGAGTGCCGTCGCCCTGCCAGCCCTTTGCTTCATCTGTTACGCAGAAGATGTTCTCGGTGCAATAGTCTGCGCCGTAGCTCTCATACATAGCCTTTGTGGCTCCCGTGAGGTCGATAAATGGTACATCGTCGTATGACTCTGCAACCTTCTTAGCTTGCAATGCGTAGTTCATAGAGCCGTCATCGGTAGCCATGCCTGTGTAGTCGGGTGTATAAACGCCGCCTTCCAACTTATCGAATTTCTGCCAAAGATTATGTTGTCCGGCTGCGGTGATGCTGTTTCCACTGAAATACTTGCGGCATATCGGGCTGACAACGATAGGTGTCGCCCCAGCAGCTTTGGCTTCATCGATGTATGCCTTTATATAAGTAGGGAACGTTTCGGATGGATGAGTGCCGCGATACTTATTGGAATAGTCCCAGCCGGCAGGCTTAGAGCTTGGGTTTGAGGTGAAGAAGTCGTTTAGTATGTCGCCGTCTGCGCCGCTACACTTCTCGTCGTTGTGCGCGAATTGGATGATTACGATGTCGCCTGCAGTTATCTGAGGCTTGATGGTAGGCCAGAAAGCGGTCTCCTTATAGAAAGATTTGCTCGATGCACCCGACTTTGCCTTGTCGATAATCTCGATTTCATCGGCGTTGAAGAACTGCTGGAGCATCTGTGCCCAGCCTCGTTTGTTTCCGTTCTCGTCTTGCAATGCGGCTGTGGAATCACCGAGAATCCACACTTTGCGAACTGCTTCTGCCGGCATTGCGCAAAGTAAAACGAAACAAATTAGTGTTAGAATGATTTTTTTCATACTGTTTTAATTGGTTAGTTAATAATGTTTCCGAGTGCAAAATTATTAACTCAGTATGATAGAATGGGGGAATTTTGCGCCATCTTGGGGTAAAATTGAACCAAAATCACTCTCTTAACTCTCTCGGAGTCTTCCCCGTTGAGGCCTTTACGCATTTCGCAAAGTATTTAGGGTCGGAGAATCCGCAGGCGTATGCGATGTCGGGTACTGCCGTATCAGTCTCTTTCAGCATTTTTATTGCGCGCTTCATTCTTGCTTCTTTGAGAAAATCGGCGGGCGTAATGCCAAGCAACTGACGCATTTTGCGGTTCAGCCCCGAACGGCTTACGGCTGCTGCGGTTGCCATATCGTTGATGTTTATGTCGCTGTCGGATATGTTTTTCTCGATGAAATCGGTTATTTTGCGCATGAATGTCTCGTCTTCGGCCGACAGGTGGGGCGCAATGACAATTGGTTCGGGACGTGTCTCGGTCTCTTCCTGCTCGTTTGCAACTGCGGAACTATTCTGTTCGAGCAACAAAAGATATGCGTCAAGGGTTTCCATTCGCCGTTTTTCAAGGTAACGCACGTACATTATTATATATATAATAATTGCGATGACGGCTAAAATGATAATAGTGGCGAGCAATTTGCCATACCATGCCTCAAAGAAAGTAGGCTCAACAATGATTGTGATTGTGCGGGTGTTCTCCGTCCATTGCCCTAATGCGTTGGTGGAACGTATGCTGAGAATGTGCGTTCCTGCGTCAATGTCGCGGAAATCAATGTGGTTTGTCGCCGTGGGAGAACTCCACTTGCTATCATCATCGAGCTTGGTGGAATAGCGAATATATCGGTTGTCTGCATAATCGAGAGCAGAAAAGCTGAGCGAGAAGTTGCGTTGTGTGGGTGAAATGATGATGGTGTCCTTGTAATCGATGGTATAATCAGCCGGTATATCGGGCAGATGCAGACACGTAAGTACCAAATGCGGTTTATAATCAATGGTATAAAGCTCGCTCATTGGTATCGTAAGTACGCCATCCTGCAAGGAGATAAGCAGTTGGCCGTTGTCTAATAACAGTGGCTCGGCATCAGAAAAGCGGATGTTTTCGCCCCAAAATGACCTGCTATAGTTTTCTATCTGCGCGGTTTTTGTATTAAATAGCGATAGCATATTGTTGCATTGAATGAGCAAAACATCGTATGTGAGCCATGCGCAAGTCATAGTAACGTCTGAACCAAAGCCGTTTCTCATGTCATAATGCTTGAAAGAAAACTTGTCGGCGTGTAGGTCTTTGGTCGTCAAAAGGTTCAGTCCGCCACTCTCTGTCGTTATGAAAAGTCTGCCTTTACTGTCATTTGCGATGTTCATAGTGGCGTTGTCGGAAAGGCTTTCAGTGCGGTTGGTACCCCTTTGGTGCATCCTCCAGCGTATTTTCCCTATCTGATTATAGATGTTGTCGGCTACAAGAAGCCCTGTTGTAGTTGTTGCGAGCAGTGTGCCATCGTCCAAAATGAGTAGTCTTCTTACGAGAAGCCCCGTTGTTTGCTTTATAGGAGTGATGGAATATCGGCCGCTTGATAATTTGTTGATAACGCTTATGCCGCCTTTTTGAGTAGCAATCCACACTCTGTCTTTACAGTCTGTCTTCAAATCGTATATGTCTTGGGAGTTCAGTCCGTCGATATGCGCGAGTTTATTGCTGTGCAGGCGGAACAATCCGAAGGGCTTGCTTCCGAACCATATCGCACCGTCCGCATCTTCACACATTGTATATATAGGATAAAAATTGGTGATTTTATCGTGTATTCGCCCGTCTTTACCCATATATCCTATGAGCGACAGGCTTTGGTCGAAAACGGTCAGGCGTCCGTCTTTGGTTCCAATCCACACCATTCCTTTATCGTCGCGATACATCATACGTGTTGTTGCCCTGGTGATACCTTCCAGACGGTGCCAATCCCTTACACGTGGGACGCTGCGGATGAAACCTTCGGGGGTGATTCGCCACATAATGCCCCTGTTGTCCTTAAAGTTTTGTATTCTTGTTCCGTTCCTTTTGAAAGCCTGGCGCGCCTTTTGGTTAAGTTTCCCGCTGACCGGAACGAATTTCGCCGTCCTCACATTGAACAGGAAAACGTCATCATCCACGTGACAAAAGATGTTTCCTACGGCCGTGGCGGGCGTTATCTCATAGTCGAGAACGATGTTGCGCAGGCGACAACTGTTCATTCCGTTGCCGTCGCCGGGCTTCGCTTTGAACGTAACGAAATCGTAACCATCGAACCGATAGAGTCCATTCCACGACGAAAGCCATAGAAATCCCTTGCGGTCCTGTGTTATCTGCGTTATGTGCTGGTTGGAAATGTCTGATATTTCATCAAGATTGTATGTCACGCTGTCATTCTCCGACATTCCGAATGCCGGGAACGCAAATAGCAATGTTACAGCAATTAGCAGTGAAGATACAATCATTACGAGCGTTTTTGTTTAGGTTAGCGGTCTATTTCGGTGCTTACAACTACGACATTGCAGCACTGCAAATATACGAATTATATTTTGATAATGTAAACCGTTATAGTAAAAACAAGAAGAAAGTGTAAAGTAAAATCTGTAAAAGTCAATTTGCACATAGTACTATGGTGCAGTACTCTAATATCTTGGCTTTAGTTCGTAAATAAAAAAGATGTGCCCACATTGCAGGCACATCCTATATGAATCATCTTTATATGCAAAGATGCGACGATTTACTCGTAGTCGAGAGAGTCGTTGAAGTCGCGTGTCTCGCGGTTGCCATCGTGATGGCCTTCACGATGCGGCTGTCCGTTTCCCTAACGGCGGTCCGGACGCGGACGACGCTCAGGTCTCGGGCGACGCTCACGTTCTACATAACCTTCCGGTTTCGGCAGAAGCACACGGTGAGAGAGCTTATACTTGCCTGTCTTCGGGTCGATTTCGAGCAGTTTGACGGTAATCTTGTCGCCTTCTTTCAATCCTGCATCCTCGACAGTCTCCAAGCGCTTCCAGTCTATCTCACTGATGTGGAGCAGACCATCCTTGCCCGGCAGAATCTCGACGAAGCAACCGTAAGGCATTATCGAGCGGATAGTACCCTCGTAAACCTCACCAACTTCAGGTATGGCTACGATACCCTTAATCTTTGCCATTGCTGCATCGATGCTCTGCTTGTTAGGTGCTGACACCTGAACCTTGCCCACACCGTCGACCTCGTCGATAGTGATTGTGGTGCCTGTCTCCTCCTGCATCTGCTGGATAATCTTACCGCCCGGGCCTATGACAGCACCGATGAACTCCTTAGGAATCTCAATCTGCTCGATGCGTGGAACCTGCGGCTTGAAGTCTGCACGTGGTTCTGCGATTGTTTCTGTTATCTTTCCGAGGATGTACTCACGTCCGGCCTTAGCCTGCATGAGTGCCTTCTCAAGGATGTCGAAGCTCAGACCGTCGCACTTGATATCCATCTGTGTTGCAGTCAGACCGTCTTTCGTACCCGTAGTCTTGAAGTCCATGTCGCCCAAGTGGTCCTCATCGCCGAGGATATCGCTAAGAACGGCATACTTCTCTTCGCCCGGATTCTTTATAAGTCCCATTGCGATACCCGATACCGGCTTCTTCATCGGAACGCCGGCATCCATGAGTGCGAGTGTTCCAGCGCACACTGTTGCCATTGATGACGAACCGTTAGACTCCAAAATCTGTGAAACCAGACGCACTGTGTAAGGGAAATCCTCAGGAATCTGACCCTTCAATCCGCGCCATGCAAGGTGTCCGTGGCCTATTTCGCGACGTCCAACGCCACGCTGAGCCTTAGCCTCACCCGTGCAGAACGGTGGGAAGTTATAGTGAAGGAGGAAACGCTGATAGCTCTTGTCAAGCACATCGTCCACCATTTTCTCGTCGAGCTTCGTACCAAGTGTACAAGTTGAGAGCGACTGTGTCTCTCCACGTGTGAATATTGAGCTTCCGTGAGGCATCGGCAGTGGGCTTACCTCGCACCAAATCGGGCGGATCTCGTCAGTCTTGCGGCCATCGAGACGTATGCCCTCATCGAGAATGCAACGGCGCATGGCGTCGCGTTCCACGTCGTGGTAGTAGCGTGCGGCCATAGCGTGCTTCTCCTCAAGCTCGTCCTCTGTCAGGTCTGCGTGCGCAGCGTCGTATTTCTCAAGGAAATCAGCGAGGATTTTCTCGAAAGCCTCAGCACGGGCGTGCTTTTCAAGAGCCTGCTTCGTAACGTCGTAAGCCGGCTGATAGCACTCCTTGTTTATCTGTTCGCGAAGCTCCTCGTCGTTCACCTCATGGTCGTACTCGCGCTTCACGTCCTTGCCAAGTTCCTTGCTCAACTCAACCTGTAGCTCGCACATAGGCTTGATGGCATCCATAGCCACCTTGAGTGCACCCAGAAGGTCCTGCTCTGAAACCTCTTTCATCTCGCCTTCCACCATCATGATGTTCTCGGCAGACGCACCGACCATGATGTCCATATCTGCCTCGGCCATCTGCTCGAATGTCGGGTCGATGACATACTCGCCGTTTACGCGGGCAACGCGAACCTCAGAAATCGGGCATTCGAAAGGTATATCTGAACAAGCCAACGCTGCCGAAGCTGCGAAACCTGCCAATGCATCCGGCTGGTCTACTCCGTCGGCTGAGAGAAGCATCACATTCACAAACACCTCGGCGTGGTAGTTGCTCGGGAAGAGCGGACGGAGCACACGGTCAACAAGGCGCGATGTGAGAATTTCGTTATCGCCGGCCTTGCCCTCACGCTTTGTGAAGCCGCCCGGGAAACGTCCCGCTGCTGCGTATTGCTCACGATAGTCTACCTGCAAAGGCATGAAATCTGTTCCCGGAACTGCGTCCTTAGCTGCACAAACAGTTGCGAGCAGTACGGTGTTGCCCATTCTCAGGACAACAGAGCCGTCGGTCTGTTTTGCAACTTTTCCGGTCTCAATCGAGATGGTTCTTCCATCTGGCAATTGAACTGTTTTCGTAATTACGTTCATCTAAATTCTTTATTGTTTTAATCTACATCTGAAATAAATTCGGGCAAAGATACTCAAAACCCGTGTAATTAACGAATAATCAGCCGGTTATTTTCATATTTTTAATAAAGAGAAATGCCGTTTCGGACGAAAATCATGGCTGGCGTGTTGCAATCTGATATGTCTTTGCGTGCCAAAATACATTAAAACAGGCCGTTTTGTTTTGCACTACGCGTTATTTACATTATCTTTGTAGACCGAAAACAAGAATAAACAACGATAAAAAACCGGAAAATGAGAAAGATAGTAACAAGATTTGCCTCTGCCTTCGCAGTAGTTCTTACGCTGTGCGGCATGGCTTCGTGTGGCAAGGGAAAGTTCCAGGTGAACGGTTCGATAGCCAATGCAAAGGACTCGATGCTCTATTTCGAGCACAACGGACTGGAAGGCTTCTCTGTGATTGACTCGGTGAAGCTCGATGAAAACGGCGCTTTTGCATTCAAAGGCGATGCAATGGACAATCCGGAGTTCTACCGGCTGCGCATAGCGGGACAGATAATCAACATCGCGATAGACTCTACCGAGACCGTAAACGTGAAGGCAAGCTATCCGATGATGGCCACCGACTATGATGTGAAAGGCTCTTACGAGAACGAGAAGATTAAGGAACTCGCCCTGAAGCAGATAGACTTGCAGAGCCGCTGTCAGGCCGTGGCAAGCAATCCGAATATAAATGTGGATTCGGCCATGACCGTGATAAATGCTCTCGTGGACGCTTACAAGAACGATGTGGAGCGCAACTATATCTACAAAGAGCCGATGAAGGCTTACGCTTACTTCGCCCTGTTTCAGTATATCGTGGTGAACAACACCGCACAACTCATCTTCAACCCGCGCACCAACGAGAAAGACATCAAGGTCTACGGTGCCGTGGCAACGAGCTGGGACACGTTCTATCCTAATTCGGAGCGTGGCGAGAATCTTCACAACATCGCAATCCAGGGCATGAAGGACCAGCGCATCGTGCGAAGCCGGCAGCAGGGAATGACCATAGATGCGTCTAAGGTGAGCGACATAAACCTTATCGACGTGCCACTCATGGACAATCACGGCAAGATGCGCCATCTTACAGAATTGAAGGGCAAGGTGGTGTTGCTCGACTTCCACGTGTTCAGCGTCGGCGAAGAGTCTATGAAGCGCATCATGATGCTGCGTGAACTATATAATAAGTATCACGCGCAAGGCTTCGAGATATATCAGGTGTCGCTCGACCCCAATGAGCACTTCTGGAAAACGCAGACGGAACACCTGCCGTGGATAAGCGTCTACGACCCCGACGGCGTTAACTCGAAGAACGCGGCCAACTACAACGTGCAGAGCATCCCGACGTTCTTCCTCATCGGCAAGGACAATGTCCTGAGCAAGCGCGATGTCCAGATAAAGGACCTCGATGCCGAAATTCAGTCGATGCTGTAACCAACGGTGTTGCCGGAACACTCAAACCGGCTTCTTGGACAAGGCAACTTTATTAAAATTGCATACTTACCGAAAACGTGAGGAGATGTGCCAGTGATGGTATATCTCCTTTTTTTTAGTCCCGGATGCAACTTTTTTCAACCGAATTACGTCTAATTAATAAAGCCCTTTGGGCAGGAGATGGGAGACGGTAGTCTGGAGTTCAGACAAATGCTTTTTAGTTGATGGGTTGACAAGTTTATGAGTTGCTACCTTTTTATAAGGTGTTTTTCAATCCTCATTTCTCGAATTAAATAAAGACATATAAACACTATAATTATGAAGAAAAGAAAGATTGCGCTGCTGTTTGCAGCATTTGCTGTGGTGGGAATTCTCTGCTCATGTTCGGATATCACCAATATGAAAAGAGACAATAGTCCGAAAATGAAGGAGAAACGCACGGTGGAGCCGTTCACGGGTATCTGCATTAAAGGCGCGAGTGATGTCCATTTCCGTCAGGGCGACACCACTTCGGTCATCGTCGTGGGGCGTGAGAATGCGGTGAAGAACGTGAAGACATTCGTGAGCAACGGCGAACTGGTGATAGATTGGAAAAACGAGGGCCTTATGAAGAATGTGATAAACAGGAGCGTTGACCTCTACATCGTTTCGCCAACTCTCAACAGCGTGGTTATCAATGGCTGCGGCGACTTCAACGTGGAACGCCGTCTCGATGCCGACTCGCTGAAAGTATGGGTCAGCGGTACGGGCGATGTCAAGATGAAAGGTGTGGTGTGCGAGAACATCGACGTGCGTTTGAAGGGCACGGGCGACATCGATATCGATAATTTGGCGTGCCGCAGGTCGAGCATCTCGCTGAATGGTACGGGCGATATAGATATGAAGCAGTTTGACGTGGAGCGGACTACGGTCGACTTGCATGGTGTCGGCGACATAGATTTGAAGATGGATAACTGCGGTACCGTCATCTGCGACCTTTATGGCGTTGGCGACATCGAACTGAGCGGTACGCTGCGCAATCTTGAGAAGACGAAGCGCGGGGTAGGAGATATAGATACCGGTGGGGTGAGGTATATTAAGTAAGGCTTCCTTAGCCCTGATTCTGTTGTCGGTTTTTACGAGGCTTTGTAAACATTATTTATTGTTTTCAGCCTCGTTTTCTTTTTGTCAACTTTTGTTAAATATAGGTCCCGTTACTCATTTTCGGTAATACTAAAATAATAATGGTAGTCCCCATCTCTTTCCTCATTTATACTATTTCTGCCTGTTGGATCTTCCCCCCTTGGGGGGATTAGAGGGGGGCTTCCAACTCCTTTTTCAGTTCCTCGAAGTCGTTAACCACCCTGATGACATTGCGCCAACGGCCACGTATCATACCCTTCTGCTGCAAATCGTCGAGCAGGGCGATGAGCGAATCCCAAAATCCCTTCATGTTATATAATATGGTGGGCTTGCTGTGATAGCCGATAGTGGCCGATGCCGCTACGGTGAACAGCTCGTCGAGGCTGCCGATGCCGCCGGGCAGTATCACGTGGACATCGCTTTGCTGCATGAACAGCGCCTTGCGGTCGCTCAGGTTGTCGCATGGTATGCACACGTCGACGTGGTCGGACTGTCGTCCCCGTTCCTCAATGAGCGACGGGACGATGCCTATGGTCATGCCGCCCGCCTCGTGCGCCGCCTTTGCCACACACTCCATGAGTCCCATGTTACACCCTCCGAACACCACGTTGTGTCCGTTTTCACCAATCCATCGGCCCAAGTCTTCGGTCATGCGGAAGAAATCCGGGTCGATATTATCATTCGCCGAACAGTAAATTGCTATCTTCATACTAATTAGTTTTGGCCCCCTGCTGGGGGTAGGGGGCTACAAAGATACTCCTTTGCCCCCGATTGACAAAATAATCATGGCAAAAAACCTTGCAACTCGTTTATTTTCACTACCTTTGCAGCCGATAAGCCCTAACTGGTCTGATATGGGTAAAGATAGGTTGTGGCTATTTTGAAACAATATAAGAAGGATTTTGAATTGAAGACATTTGAAGAATTGGGCGTGAGCGAGGATATTCGCCGCGCTATCGAGGAACTCGGTTTTGAACAGCCGATGCCCGTTCAGGAGGAGGTTATCCCTTATTTGCTTGGCAATAGAAACGATGTTATCGCACTGGCACAGACCGGTACGGGCAAGACGGCTGCGTTTGGCATTCCCATCTTGCAACGGATAGACCCGGCAAACAGGGCCACACAGGCACTTGTGCTCAGTCCGACGCGCGAGCTGTGCCTGCAAATCGCCGATGACCTGAACGATTTCAGCAAGTATATAAAAGGTATCAATGTGGTGCCGGTGTATGGCGGTACGTCTATCGAGACGCAGATCCGTGCGTTGAGACACGGGGCGCAGATTATCGTTGCCACTCCGGGACGACTCATCGACTTGATGAACAGGAAGAAAGCCCACCTTGACGAGGTGAACAACGTTGTGCTGGACGAGGCCGACGAGATGCTGAACATGGGATTCTCTGAGAGCATCGACGAGATTTTGGCGGGCGTGCCGGAAGACCGTAACACGCTGCTGTTCTCGGCAACGATGAGCAAGGAAATTGAGAAAATAGCCAAGAGCTATCTGCACGACTATAAGGAAATTGTGGTGGGAAGCCGCAACGAGGGCGCGGAAAACGTGAACCACATATATTATATGGTGAACGCGAAGGACAAATACCTTGCTCTGAAGCGCATCGTAGACTATAATCCGCGCATCTTCGCGATTGTCTTCTGCCGCACGAAAGTGGAGACACAGGAGATTGCCGACAAGCTGATAAAGGACGGCTACAACGCAGAGAGCCTGCACGGCGACCTGTCGCAGCAGCAACGCGACCTCACGATGCAGAAGTTCCGCCAGCATCTCACGCAGTTGCTCGTGGCTACCGACGTGGCTGCGCGCGGTCTCGACGTGGACGATTTGACGCACGTGATAAACTACGGTATGCCGGATGACATAGAGAGCTACACCCATAGAAGCGGCAGAACGGGCCGCGCGGGAAAGAAAGGTACGTCGATTGCCATCGTACACACCCGTGAGCGTCATAAGATTCGGGCCGTGGAGAAGACCATCGACAAGCAGTTTGTTGAGGGAAAGATACCGGAACCGCAGGAAATCTGCAAGAAGCAGCTCTTCAAGGTAATGGACCAGATATTGAAAACCGACGTTGACGAGGAGCAGATTGCTCCGTTCATGGACGATATCAGCCGCTATTTTGAATACATCGACAAGGAGGACGTGATAAAGAAAATAGTCAGTCTGGAGTTTGGAAAGTTCCTTTCGTATTATGCCGATGCACCGGAGATTGGCGTGGTGAAGAAAGAACGCGGCAGTGGCGAGCGTGACGGACGCCGTGGGGAGCGCGGAAAGCGTCGCGAGGGAGGCCGCAACGGTGGCGCACGCAAACCCGAAGAGGGCTTCAAACGCTTGTTCATCAATCTCGGAAAGGCCGACGGTTTCTATCCCGGCGAGGTGATGCAGTATATCAACCGTCATGTGCATGGCCGTCAGGAGGTGGGACATATCGACCTGCTGAGCACCATTTCATATATCGAAGTGCCCGAAGGCGATGCGCAGAAGGTGATGCGTGCGCTCGATGGAACCGTGTATAAAGGCCGCAAGGTGCGCTGTAATGACGCGGAAGATGATGCGAAACGAGGTGGAGGAAAGGGCAAGCGACAGGGCGATCGTGGCTCGCGTGCCGGTAGAAACGCCGATGAAACGGGCAATTTTGACCGCTTTGAGAAAAAATCGAAGCGCAAATCATCCGCCGACGACAACGGACGTGGCAAGCGTAAGGGCAACGTGCGCAAGGAAAGTGGGCGGAAAGACGATTGGAAACAGTTCTTTCAAGGCGACATAATAGAGCTTGTGGGCGAAGAACCGGACTTCTCCGAGGAAGGATGGGCACGCAGACGGCCGAAAAAGTAGGCTTCTTGGAAATAGGAGACAGGAGTTCCGGAGTTCAGACAATGGCAACATAAAGGATGAAATAGGAGCGTTAACCTGTTGCGGCCACAGACAAAAAGCAATAAATATGAGCTACAAATAATAAGAATATCTCATAAACAATAATAAACAGCGAGGGCTTTCCAAATCGGAAAGCCCTCGCTGTTTATGTAAATTAGGGTATTGTCTGAACTCCAGAACTCCTGTCTCCAGTCTCCTTTCAGTGCCTTAGAAACTGTTAAGCCACGCCTCAAGGTTGAGTTGCATCTCCAAGTGGTGCTTGAATCCCATGTTAGAACCCCATCCGTGGCCTCCCGTAGGATAGACGTAAAGACTCGCCGGCACATCGTTGCGGTAGAGATCCATATAATATCCCACTCCGTTCGCGGGCGGAACGGCACGGTCGTCGTCGCTGAGAGCGATGAAAGCGCGAGGAGTGTTGCGGCTCACGTGCATATCGCTGCTGTACAGACGCTCCTCTTTCTTGCTCGGTTTGTTGCCAAGCAGGTTCTTGCGAGAGCCTTCGTGAGTGAACCCTTCCATCATCGTTATCACGGGATAGAACAGTATCTGGAAGTTGGGAGCAGCGTCGCCTTTTGACTTCGTGGCTATTGTTGATGCGAGGTGTCCACCGGCCGAGAATCCCATGATGCCCACATTGTTGTTTTCTATGTGCCACCCCTGAGCGTTCATGCGTACAAGGCGGATCGCAGCCTCGGCGTCAGAGATGGGCACTTCCGGCTTCCCGTTCGGCATACGGTACTTCAATACAACGGCGGCAATGCCCTTGTTCATGAAATATTCGCCCCAGTCGTAGCCCTCTTTCTTCATTGCGAGATGCTCATAGCCGCCACCCGGGCATATCACGATAGCCCTTCCGGTAGCCAGTTTGGCCTCGGGCAGGTAGACACGGACGCGCGCCGTATCCGTCTTGTCGCTGCTTTTCACGCCCGGTTTGCCTTGATACAGGTCCATATCGAATATCTTCTGTGCCGTCGCCGGCATACAGATAACTATTGATACAATTAATATAATAAGGTGTCTAAGTTTCATAATCAATGCTTTTTTATGGTGCTTTTTAGTTTGATATGTTGCAAAGATAAACATTTTTTCGTAATATTGCAGTCGAAATAAAGCATACAGCCCATGTATAAACGATTTTTAATGATTTCGGCAATCATATTAACAACTGTTGCGAGTGCCGAGGCTAAAGTGAAATTACCCCATCTTATTGCTGATAATATGGTTCTGCAGCAATGTTCCGATGCCCGTTTATGGGGATGGTCGGACAAGGGCAAGACCGTAAAAGTGGCCGCTTCGTGGTCGGAAAAGACCTATACGGCAAAGGCGGGAAAGGACGGCAGATGGCTCGTAAAGGTGGAAACGCCGGCCGCAGGCTACACTCCGCACACCATATCGTTTGATGACGGCGACGCCATAGTAAAAAACGCCGCCTTTCTTCCGCTGTTCCCGTTCAAGACAGACACCTGGGAGAAGTGAATCGGAGTCTAACTGTAAGGTTTTAAGCACTTTATATTTGAACATCAGGCTTCTGTTCATAAGCGTTAAGCACTAAATATTAAACACTATAGAGTATGCATCCATTAGAAAAATTCAGGTACTGCCCTGTTTGCGGCAGTTCACATTTTGAGATTCAGGACGAGAAAAGCAAGCATTGCGAGAACTGTGGCTTTGAGTACTTCCTTAACCCAAGCAGTGCCGTGGCGGCATTTATTACGAACGAGAAGGGCGAACTGCTTGTCCTGACACGCAAGAAAGATCCCGGAAAGGGAACGCTCGACCTGCCGGGAGGCTTTTGCGATATTGCCGAGACTGCCGAAGAAGCCATCATCCGCGAGGTGAAAGAGGAGACAGGGCTTGACGTAACGCGCGCAGAATATCTCTTTAGCGAGCCGAACAAGTATCTGTATAGCGGGTTCAACATCCCCACTCTCGATATTTTCTATCATTGCGAAGTGGCGGACACGCAACAAGTGAAGGCAATGGATGATGCGTTGGAATATGTTTGGATGACCACCGACAACATTCAGACAGAGCAATTTGGTCTCCGTTCTATCCGCAATGCCGTCCGCCGATACGTCTCGGGAAATGTAAATATATAGTAGGAAATAACTTTTTTCTATTATTTATGATGGCATTGCGAAAAGACGTAATGTCCGGTAAAACAGCGGGTTACGAGAGTAGAAAGCCTGATGATGCGAAAAAACTTTCAAAAAAAATCCGTATCCGTGTAACTTTCAATACCCCTTAATCGTCATTTAAATAGAGCAGATGAATAATATCAGTTTCCGAAACGATGTGTTGCCGTTGAAAAACGTGCTCTATCGACTGGCTCTTCGTATCACTCTGAATCACGAAGAGGCGGAAGATGTCGTTCAGGACACCCTGATAAAAATTTGGAATCGCCGCGACAGTTGGCAGAATATCGACTCGATAGAGGCATTCAGCCTTACGATATGCCGCAATTTGGCTCTCGACCGGAACAAACGGAAAGGCAATGGCCATGAGACCATAGACGAAGGCACGGCAAACATCCGCGAAGCATCATCTACTCCATACGAGCAGGCGATACGCAACGACAAGATTGCACTCGTCAGACAACTTGTGAATATGCTTCCTGAGAAACAGCGGAGTTGCTTGCAACTAAGGGATTTTGAGGGAAAACAATATAAGGAAATATCCGAAATACTTGACATCAGCGAGGAACAGGTGAAAGTGAACATCTTCCGGGCGCGTCAGGCGATAAAGCAAAAGTATCAGAAATTAGAGCAATATGGATTATAAATATATCGAACAGCTTTTGGAACGCTACTGGAGCGGAGAGACTTCTCTTGAGGAGGAGAATATCCTGCGTGCTTTCTTCAGTCAGAAGGACATACCCGCCAGTCTGCTTCCTTACCGCGACATCTTCGTGTATCAGGCTGTTTCAAAGTCTGAGGAAGTCTTGGACAGCGATTTCGATGATAAGATATTGGCTCTGATTGACGAGCCGGAGGTGGTGAAGGCGCGCACGATAACGCTGCGTCAGCGTCTGGCTCCGATGTTCAAGGCGGCAGCAGTGGTGGCAATAATGCTCACTTTGGGCAACGCCATACAGGTGCCTTTCAACGAGGAACAGGCTCAGCCGGAAATGAATATGGCCGAATATGCACGTCCGCAGAAAGGGCTTTCGGTGGCAAAAGTAGACTCGGCAAAGACCGATACGCTGCCAAAGATTGCGCCGGAACAAGGTCCGGTGTTGCTGAAATAAGAATTTTTTCTATGCTTTCTATAATATAAATCTATGTTTAGTAAAACAAAAAAGGAAACTGTGAAGTTTCTTTTCTCTCAATTTTCATAACATAAAAAGATGATTAGCCGGTGTTCCGAAAGGGGCACCGGCGTTTTTTTGCACCCTGCTCTCCTGTGTGGGGGAAGCCGTGAGGACTCACCCGATAAATATAGGGGAAGTCTTTTATTAGATATTATGTCGCACCTTTGCACACACTTTACGCCATGCTCAGAGTATTTAAGGCCAGATTACTCCGGTACTGAAGCCAAAATACTTGAGTAATCAGGCCGGAATTACTCGAGTACTGCGCCCAAATTACTTGAGTACTGCGCCCAAATTACTCGAGTATTGCGCCATAGTACTATGCTGTTCGGCCGAAAGAGGTTGCCCCCCTGTATTTATCGGATGAGCCGAAGCTGTGAGTCCACTTCACGGTTGTGGTGAGGTCGTACTTGAAACGAAAAAAGGATGACTCCTGTATGGAATCATCCTTTTCTTGTACACCCTTAGGGATTCGAACCCTAGACCCACTGATTAAGAGTCAGTTGCTCTACCAACTGAGCTAAGGGTGCTTGTTTCTTGTTTTGCGTGTGCAAAGGTACTATCTTTTGTTGAAACGGCCAAACTTTTATCCAACTTTTTTCGTAATTTACCTTTTTTGTCTTGTTTGTAGACACTTTATATCGCATTTTAGAGAACACCGATGTAAAAGATATGCGTTATCATAGATAGTATCGTTTATTTTTGGGTGACTTACTCAAGCATAAATATCCTGAATAATCTCATATTTTGTTTGCTGTGTAAATAGTTTGTTGTATCTTTGCATAAGATAAGCTACGCCTCAGCAATTAAGAACAAGTTCTATTGCGTTCGGCTTGCATTATCTTTGCATAAGATAAGCTGCACTCGGCAATCTGAGAATAAATTCTCATTGCGCTCGTTTGCATTATCTTTGCAACTGACAATAAAGAGAAATAGGGGTGCCGCATGATTATGCTGCTGAGATTATACCCATAGAACCTGATGCAGTTAGCACTGCCGAAGGGATTGCTCTATATAATATAATGTATATCGTTATAGGGTTATTTCTATTCTGTAATTCTTAGTTTCCTATCAAGCATAGCACATCTTTTTTCCATTTAGAAAAACAATTTGCTATGAAGAAGTATATCTGTGCATTGACAATTGCAGGCTCCGACAGTAGTGGCGGCGCAGGAATACAGGCCGACATCAAGACAATGTCGGCATTGGGAGTATATGCCGCGTCTGCCATAACATCGGTAACTGTGCAAAACACCGTTGGCGTGAGTGCCATACAGGCTATCAGTCCCGACATCGTGGGGGGGCAAATAAAGGCTGTGATGGAGGACATTCGTCCACAAGCTGTTAAGATAGGTATGGTGAACGACCGCGACACGATTGTAGCGATAACCGGTGTGCTGTCTCAATTCCGCGATGTGTGGCAGTCGGTGATTGTCGACCCCGTGATGGTTTCCACAAGCGGATGCCGGCTGATGCAGGAAGATGCCCTGTCCGATTTCTGTTCCCTGTTGCTGCCTATTGCCACCCTGCTCACTCCAAACATCCCCGAGGCCGAGATCCTGTCGGGGATGAAAATCCTCACGGAAGAGGATATGCATCTTGCGGCGCACCGAATCCTTGACTTAGGTTGTCGGGCTGTGCTGATAAAAGGTGGACATTCAGAAGGCAACCGCAAAGTGGATATGCTGTATGTCCGGGATGATAGTATCGTGGAAGGACAACTTGCGGCTCGTCCGGTGCAACGCTATGAACACGAAACGATACCGACCCGAAACACACACGGCACGGGTTGTACACTCTCCTCGGCCATCACATCGTTTGTTGCCCGTGGCCTTTGCCTCGCCGATGCCATCGGTGCGGCAAAGAAATACTTGTCGGAAGCCATCGGGGCAGGCAAGGATGTAGAGATAGGTAAGGGTCACGGCCCTGTGAACCACTTATACAATCCAGACAAACTAATCATCAAACAACTATAACGAGCGAACGGATATGATACAATATATATCAAACAGTAATGCCAAATACAGTCATTTGCAAGGCATCAGACTGGCTCTTGCCGGAGGGTGCCGTTGGATACAGTTGCGTATGAAAGACTGCGCCGATGATGAAATCATACCGGTGGCAAAACAAGTAAAGGAACTTTGTCGGGAATATGGTGCAAAGTTCGTCATCGACGACAATGTGGAGATAGCCAAATTGTTAGACCTTGACGGCGTGCATCTCGGCAAAAACGATATGCCCGTGGCCGAGGCGCGCATTCTTTTGGGCGAAAACAAAATCATCGGTGGTACGGCCAATACCTTTGAGGATGTGGAGCGGATTTATCGGGATGGTGCAGACTATATCGGGTGTGGCCCGTTTCGGTTTACGACCACGAAGAAGCGACTCGCTCCGATATTGGGCTTGGAGGGCTATCGCAGTATTACGTCTCGGATGAAATCCGCAGGAATAGATATTCCGATGGTAGCTATCGGAGGGATAAAAGCCGGGGACATAAAGGACATTATGCAGACAGGAGTGGACGGCATAGCCCTTAGCGGAAGCGTGCTGAATGCGGAAAATCCGGTAGAGGAGATGAAACGAATCATAAAAATATGCGAGAATGAAAAACAGTATTAAATTCAACTACCCTTCTTCCGAGAAGGTTTACCTCGGCGGTAAGATATATCCCGACATCCGTGTGGGGATGCGGCGGGTGACTCTTACCCCAACCGTTACTATCGAGAACGGTGAGCGGAAAGAAAAGGCAAACAGCCCTGTGTATATCTACGACACCAGCGGGCCTTACAGCGACCCGAATATTGAGATTGATTTGCGAAAGGGATTGCCCTGTATACGCCAGCCGTGGATTGACGGACGCAAGGAGGGCGAGACTCAGATGTCCTTAGCCAAGAAAGGCATCATTACGCAGGAAATGGAATATGTGGCCATCCGTGAGAACATGAACTGCGAGGAGTTGGGCGTGGAAACCCACATTACTCCTGAGTTCGTGCGCCGGGAAGTGGCATCCGGACGTGCGGTCATTCCGGCCAACAAGAAACATCCGGAGGCCGAACCAATGATTATAGGTACCAACTTCCTTGTAAAAATCAACACCAACATAGGTAACTCCGCCACGACCTCGGGCATGGAGGAAGAGGTGGAAAAGGCTGTATGGAGCTGTAAGTGGGGCGGCGACACACTGATGGACTTGTCCACAGGCAACGATATTCACGAGACACGTGAGTGGATTCTGCGCAACTGTCCCGTACCAGTCGGCACTGTGCCTATGTATCAGGCATTCGAAAAGGTGAACGGCAAGGCTGAGGCACTCACGTGGGAGATTTTTCGCGACACCCTCATTGAGCAGTGCGAGCAGGGAGTGGACTACTTCACCATCCATTGCGGCATACGCCTAAAGAACATCCATCTTGCCGACGGTCGTCTTACAGGCATTGTGAGCCGCGGAGGAAGCATCATCTCTAAATGGTGTCAGGTGCATCAGCAGGAGAGTTTCCTGTATGAACATTTCGACGACATCTGCGACATCTGTGCAAAATATGATGTTGCCATATCTCTTGGCGACGGTCTACGCCCGGGAAGCATCCACGATGCCAATGATGCCGCGCAGTTTGCCGAACTTGACACAATGGGCGAGCTGGTGGAACGTGCCTGGGCAAAGAACGTACAGGCCTTCATCGAAGGTCCCGGTCATGTGCCGATGCACAAAATAAAGGCAAATATGGAGCGTCAGATAGAGAAATGCCACGGTGCCCCCTTCTACACTCTCGGGCCGTTGGTGACAGACATTGCACCGGCTTACGACCACATAACCTCTGCAATCGGGGCTTCAATGATCGGCTGGTACGGCACGGCAATGCTCTGCTACGTTACGCCGAAGGAGCATCTCGCCCTGCCTGAGAAGGAGGATGTCCGCACAGGGGTGGTAACATACAAGATTGCAGCTCATGCTGCAGATTTGGCTAAAGGACATCCGGGTGCGACTGTGCGCGACAATGCACTGAGCAAGGCACGCTACGACTTCCGTTGGAAAGACCAGTTCAACCTGTCTCTCGACTCTGAGCGCGCACTTGAATATTACAAGACCAGCAATCGCGTGGATGCCAACTACTGTACAATGTGCGGACCTAACTTCTGCGCTGCACGAATCAGCCACTCGCTAAAAAGTTGTGAGGAGAATAAATAAAGTTATAAAACCAATTAAATATATAAGAAATGATAGAGACACAAGTATCTAAAGGTATCATCAGTACCTATTTTGACAAACTTCAGCGTAATCTTAATCTTGACGTTGCCATTGTGGGCGGCGGTCCTTCGGGCATCGTGGCTGCTTATTATCTGGCAAAAGCCGGTCTGCGCGTGGCACAGTTCGACCGTAAGTTGTCGCCCGGCGGAGGTATGTGGGGCGGTGCCATGATGTTCAATCAGATCGTAATCCAAGAGGAAGCCATGCACATCGTGAAGGATTTCGACATCAACTACAATACGTTCGAGGACGGACTATACACTATCGACTCTGTGGAAAGCACTTCCTCGCTGCTTTACCATGCTGTTCATGCAGGAGCGACAATCTTCAACTGCTATTCGGTGGAGGATGTTATCTTCAAGAATAATGTTGTGAACGGCGTAGTGGTGAACTGGACTCCGGTGCTCCGCGAGGGCCTGCACGTGGATCCTCTCAACATAATCGCCAAGTGTGTGGTAGACGGAACCGGCCACGACAGCGAGATGTGTAAGGTCGTTGCGAGCAAGAACGGCATCGAACTTGCTACAGCCACAGGAGGTGTAATCGGTGAACGCTCGCTGGATGTGGTGGAAGGTGAGCGCATGGTGGTGGAAGGTACACGTGAGGTATATCCCGGACTTTATGTCTGCGGTATGGCTTCGTCGGCCGTGGCCGGCACTCCACGCATGGGACCGATATTCGGCGGTATGCTCCTTTCGGGCAAAAAGGTTGCCGACCTTATCATTGAGAAACTCAAAAAGTAACACGAGATATGAAATGGATAGTGATAACCTCTCCCGATTTTGTGCCGGGAGAGGCCACTTTTATAGACTTACTTTTCCGTTGTGGCATGGACTTGCTGCATTTGCGCAAGCCAGATGCGTCGGTTGAAGACTGCCGCCGACTGCTGAATGAGATTCCCCGCGAATGGCACAACCGCATCGTAACGCACGATTACTTTCAGCTTGCCAGTGAATTTCCGCTCTATGGAGTGCATCTCAACCGCCGTAATCCTGTGCCGCCGACCGGTTTCCGCGGTAGCATATCACGCTCCTGCCACAGCCTGGATGAAGTGATGGAAAACAAACCGCAATGCAACTATGTTTTCCTCAGCCCTGTCTTCAACAGTATTTCCAAAGAAGGCTATGAATCCGCCTTTTCTTATGCTGCATTAAAACAAGCTGCCGGGCGTGGAATAATCGACAATAAGGTCGTTGCTCTCGGCGGAATCTCATGCGACAGTTTGCCGCAAGTGAGGGTTTGGGGTTTTGGCGGAGCTGCCTTTCTCGGTGATATATGGCAGCGCAAGGACTCGGATGATGTGGAGGAATATCTGAAAAACATAGCATCTCGTATCTGACTCTTTGCTTACAGAGCCTTTGTAATCTCATTACAAGACAGTTGTAATAATCTTGTAAAGTCTTGGTAACGAAATCAAGAACGCAAGATGAGTTATTATTACTGCTCAAAATATCGTTGAACTTACGTTATTTATTTGTATATTTGCACAAAAACCAAATACCGGCATTATGAATATTGAAACAGCGAGAGAATATTGCCTGACGAAGAAAGGGTGCGAGGAGAGCTTCCCTTTCGATGAGGAGACGCTTGTATTTAAGGTCATGGGTAAGATGTTTGCCGTGCTGTGCCTTGATAAACCCGACATGATTGTGGTGAAATGCGATGCCGGATATGCCGAAGAACTGCGTGCGGAATATGAGGCTGTGGAGCCGGCGTGGCATTTCAACAAGAAGTATTGGAATCAAATCAGGTTCGATTGTGATGCCGACGATGCACTCATCTGTCATTTGATAGACCACTCATTAGATGAGGTGGTGAAGAAATTCACGCGCAAGATGAGGGAGGAATACCTGAGTCTGTAGCCCTGCCGGTCGCTCCTTAAACCTGCGGAGTGTCTGTTTGCAGAGCCGTTGGTATGTCGAGTTTCTTGTTGAGGCGACTCTTTGTAGACCTGACTGCCTGCTCGGAACAGCAGAACGGGATGGCTTTCTGCGTGTCGCTGATGCCGTAATACTCCATTATAAGATAAAAAGTCTCCTTTGGAGTCAGCGCGAGAGCCTCGTTAGAGAGTATCGCCGACAGTTGGGTGTTTATCATCTGCATTACCTCCGTTACCGCTTTCTGCTCCTTTCTGCCGTACTGACTAATGTTCCTCCTTGTGTAAATTGTGTAAAGTACATCCGTTCCTAACTTTATGGTGTCGATGAAATTGGCGGTTTTTGACGTCTTTCCTGCTTTCTGCATCTTCTTTTGAAGTATGCTTATCTCCTTAATCTTGCCGTCAATGAGTTTTTTCATCTCCTCGATGGTGGTGTCTTTAGCCCCTAACGACATTTTCATTTCCGTGCGAATGTCATCGATTTGGGTCTCGTATGTGGTATATATACGGTTCATTCTGCGCCGATACCAACACCAACCGCCGAGAGTGGCCATTACGGCGAGTGCCATTGCCCACGTAATCCGCAGCAACAAACGTGTGTGTTCGCGGTCGGCTACACCCCGGTCGTATTGCGCCTGCATCCTTACAACCTCGGTTCTGTTTACCGAAGAACCCATAGAATCGTCCAGTTCCTTCAACCCTTTATATGTCTCCAGCGCACCTTTATAATCGCCCTGCCGCTCAAGAATACCACATTCCATGAGCAGACGGTTATATTCCAGAGTCCTGCCACCTTTCGAAGGCATTATCCCAAGCAGCATCTTAGCCTTGTCCTCCTGTCCCTGCATGATGTATATGCGGCACAACAGCCCGAGAGCGTTGCCTGTTTCCAACGGGTCTTGTGCGAGCGTCGCAGCCTTATAAGCGTGTGTTTCGGCAGCATTTGTCTGTTTTTCCGCCAGTTCATGCTCGGCAATGAGGCGCATTATTACCGATTTCCTGTTGCTGTCGATGCGCGGATAATACACCTGTGCCAGCTCTACAGCGGCCCATGCGCTGTCTGTGAGGTTCATTTCCTCGTATGCGTGAGCCTTTTCTAATAACGCATCCACGATGAAATGGGCGTTTTTTGAGACTTTTGCGTGTTTCAGAGCCTTGTTCAGGTAGCTTAAAGCGAGGTTGGGCGAACCCTTTTCCCCGTTTATTTGCGCTATGTTTTGGTATATTTTGAATTTCAGCGAGTCGTTGCCGATGTCTGGTATAAGCCCCTCCGCATATTTCAGAAATCTCATTGCCCGCTCTACGTCCTGCTTTTCCGTGTATGCAGCCGCACTGTCAAGGCACATCCCGGCCATCTTCTCTGCCCGAAGCATAGCCAGTGGCTTCTTCTGTCCGCATGACGCGCACAGGAGAATACATATCATATAGCACATCCCTCTCCTGAAAGTGGTGGGTGTTATAATGGGAGGTAGACCCTTTTCTTTCATAAGTACAAAAATAAATAAAAATTACGAGATACCAACTCGTTTTGCATCGTTTTTTCTCTGTTGCGTATTTGTACAAGTGCCACTTGCACAAATACGCAACAACACAACCTTATAGCCTCACAATCTTAATTTATTCATGTGTCAAAAGCAAGATTCCAGTGCCTCCTAAGTGGTTGAATAACAACAATTTCCTTTTGCTGTTTTGTGTCAAGTGCGGCATCCCTATTGTGTGATAACCGTTTAGTTGCTATCTTTGCACCGACATAATACCAATGCAATGTCTGCAAAGCGCGTCCGGCCTTTGGCCGAGGTGTTGGACCGGTGGGAGACGGATGCGCTTGCTCATTGTTGACAGCGAAAATCAATAATTTCAAAAACAATAGCAGCTATGAAACAAATGTTATTATTATTCTTGATTCTTGTGTCGCCGTGCTGCGCACAAACCCAGAAGGGAAATAATCCAAAGCCGGAGAATTGTGATGCTGTCATCGTACAGCGATGCGATTCCAGTAGTGAGAGAATAGCTACGGATAATAAGATTATTTGTTATTTAATAGAGATGCCGTCCTTTCCCGGCGGACAAGATTCTCTAAAGGTTTTTATTGCCCGAAACCTGTGCTGGCCGAAAGGATATGAGGAGAATAACATTCAAGGGCGTGTTATCTGCGGATTCACCGTAGAGAAAGACGGCACGTGTACAGGCTTCAAGGTCATGCGCTCTTTGCATCCTGCGTTTGACGAAGAGGCTCTGCGCGTGCTGCGCCTGATGCCGAAGTGGATTCCAGGAAGAGATAACGGTAAGAGTTTTAGGTCCAACTATGTGATTCCGATAACATTTCGTCTCCAGTGATGAATTTATATCTGGCGGTTTGCGGATACCGATGTGACACCTTGATAATGCTATCTTGTATTTTATAGCTTTATATTCTATTTCGTATCACAGCCGGATACAGAGGGTTTTATGCATCCCTTATATCAATCCGGCTGCTGACCATCGTGGGCTTTCCATGCACATTCAGTCAACTTCATGTCGGTGAATACCGCCTTGAATGACGACTCTTCAGGAGAGCAGGCATATATTCCGAAACGAATTTTCTCACCACCCTTATGCAGGTGGCAGACGCGCATTTGTGTGAAATGCTCACCGTCATTAGAACATTCAATACAGTAATCGTCCTCACGACGTGAGAGTCGGTACCACATAGTCTTTACCTTTGCATCTATGGCTGTCGTTGCCCAGTCGGAATAACCGCCATTCGTTACAACGCTGCCAAGATGCTGGAACTGTTCATTCTCATATTCCACACTTCCTTTCAGCCAGTTCTCGCTGTCAAGATAAAGCACGACGCCACATTGGTCGAAGCGGTGATGACTGTCAGAGAAGTCTGTCTTTACAATGAAGCTGAAAAACTTCTCTTCTGTCTCCATCTGAAACACAGGGGCATTGTCATTTTGGAAATGATAGTAGGTTCGCTGCCAGAGGTCAGTCTTAGGTTTGGTAACGACCTCAACCGTATCGCCCTTAATTACACAGTCCGCAGGCTGGCGTGTCCATGAGAAGTTGTTGATGTCAATGTTCATAACTTTCTTTGTTGCTGTCATGTTTTCTTGTTGCTTTACATTGTTGCCGCATGCTGTCATTATTGCGAGCACGGCAAATAAATTCAAAACTTTCAAAGTATGTTTCATTAGTTTCACTTAATAAATCTGATTTTTATATCTGTTATATTTATAGTCATTATATCTACTTTCTGATAAAATGTGGAAACAACTCCTCGCCATGATTGGGAGAATATCTGAATCCCTCGTATGCGAAAGATTTCAGTTGTTCGGGTGAGGAGATCCTGTTTTCAAGAATGTATCTCGTCATGGCTCCACGACAAGACTTAGCCCATACCGCCTGCATCCGGAGTGTTCCGTCAGACCGGCGGACGTAGAACAATGGATGAACAACCTTGACACTCTCCTTGACTCGTTTCCAATCAAAAAGATGCTCGTACTCCTCCGTAGACAAATGTACCCTAATATCCGCACCACAATAGTCTCTAATATCTTATA
>ULVC01012962.1_pt1 | contig 27423 bp, 26 predicted proteins | sample 1958821 | NCBI WGS metagenome assembly ULVC01 (sample SAMEA4835769, study PRJEB28245) | human gut metagenome | biome: gut microbiome; material: fecal sample | place: Denmark | collected 2008 | reverse complement strand
ACTCATATTTATCAACTTAAATTAATTCCGCCAACGGGTAATATATAATAATTAAGGTATTAGCTGAAATAAGGTAGAAAGATTGTTTCAAAGGATGACAAAAGACATAAACCAATAACCCAAAGACATAAAATAAAAGATAACCTAAAATGATGAACAGATTATTTGCAATGACGGCAGCCTCGATATTGACACTGACCATATCGGCTGCGACTGACAACGAGAAAACTATCCGCATCTCTACGGATAATATCGACCTCGTGTTGAAGGTGGCTCCTAACGGTCGCCTGTATCAGACTTATCTCGGCGAGAAGCTCCTGCATGACGCCGACCTTGACAATCTGGAGTGGTATCAACACGCAGCAAGCGACGGTTCTGTGTCGCAACGAGGCTGGGAAGTGTACTCTACATCGGGCAACGAGGATTTCTTTGAGCCTGCGCTTGGCATCACCCACGCTGACGGAAACATGACTACGTATCTGTATTATACTGGTTCTACAACGAGCAATGTCGACGGCGGAACTCTCACACGCATCAACCTGCGTGACAACCGCTATCCTGTGGATGTTACGCTCAACTACGTGAGTTATTCTAAGGAGAACGTCATCAAGACATGGAGCGAGATAAAGCATAGTGAGAAGAAACCCGTAACGCTCTTCAACTATGCCACTACGATGCTATATTTTAACGAGCCGGCATACTATCTCACCGAGTTCAGCAGCGACTGGGCAAAAGAGGCCGGCATGAGCAGCCAGCAGTTGCAGTTCGGCAAGAAGGTGATTGAGACCAAGTTGGGCAGTCGTGCGGCCATGCACACTCATCCTTTCTTCGAGGTAGGACTCGATGGAGAGGTGAAGGAGCAGTCGGGTAGGGTGCTGATGGGAACGCTCGGATGGACGGGCAACTTCCGTTTTGCCTTCGAAGTAGATAACGTTGGCAACCTGCGTGTGCTTCCAGGAATTAATAATACGGCGTCGAACTATGAGCTTAAGGCCGGCGAGACATTCACAACGCCAGAGTTTATCTTCACATTGAGCGATAAGGGTGCGTCTCAGGGCAGCCGAAACCTACAGGAATGGGCGCGCAACTACAGTCTGAAGGATGGCAGGGGCAGCCGCCTCACGTTGCTCAACAACTGGGAGAACACTGGCTTTGACTTCAATGAGAAATCGCTCGCAGGTTTGATGAAGGAGGCAAAGGCTCTCGGCGTAGATATGTTCCTGCTCGATGACGGATGGTTCGGCAATAAATATCCGAGAAAGAACGACCATGCCGGACTTGGTGACTGGGAACCGACTCACGACAAACTGCCTGGCGGAGTGAAGGCTCTTGTGGAGTCAGCAAAGGAAGCGGGCGTGAAATTCGGCATCTGGATAGAACCCGAGATGGTCAATCCGAAGAGCGAATTGTATGAGCAGCATCCCGACTGGGCGATAGAGCAGCCTAATCGCGAGACCTATTATTATCGTAATCAGCTTGTGCTCGACATGAGTAATCCGAAAGTTCAGGACCATGTATATAATGTGGTGGACAAGATTTTGACCGACAATCCCGAGGTGGCCTACTTCAAATGGGATTGCAATAGTCCGATAACCAACATCTACTCGCCTTACTGCAAGGGTAGGCAGGGCCGGCTGTATATAGACCACGTGCGTGGAATCTACAATGTCTTGGAGCGTATCAAGGCTAAATATCCCGATGTACCGATGATGTTATGCTCAGGCGGAGGCGCGCGTTGCGACTACGAGGCATTGAAATACTTCACCGAATTTTGGTGCAGCGACAACACCGACCCCGTGGAGCGTGTCTACATTCAATGGGGATTCTCGCAGTTCTTCCCTGCAAAAGCGATGGCCGCACACGTTACGAGTTGGAACAAGAAGACTTCAATAAAATTCCGTACCGATGTCGCTTCGATGTGCAAACTGGGTTTCGACATAGGCTTGGACAAGCTCTCTGCCGACGAACTCGCTTACTGCCGTGAGGCCGTTGTCAACTGGAAGCGTCTTCAGCCGGCCATAATGGATGGCACACAGTATCGCCTCGTGTCTCCATACGAGAGCAATCATGCCGCCATTAATTATGTTGATGACAGCCGCAACAAGGGAGTGCTTTTCGCTTATAACCTTGCGCCGCGCTTTCAGGAGAAACTCAGCCGTGTGAAGTTGCAGGGATTGGATGCAAACAAGCATTATCTGGTGAAGGAAATCAACCTCATGCCGGGCGTTAAGTCTAAGTTTGCGCAAGACGGTAAGGTGTTTAGTGGCGACTATCTGATGAAGGTCGGCCTCGATGTATTGTCGTTCCAGCACAATACAAGTATGGTGGTTGAGATCTCAGCTCAATAAGAAAGCGGCCCCCTCCGACTCCCCCAATCCTTAATTCTCAGTTTGTTCTTCCCCCCCCTTGGGGGGATTAGAGGGGGGCTTAATATCCCAAACTCTCATCCACCAACACCACCGTATGGCGCTTTGCGGGATGCGACATACGCTGTATGGAAATGTAATTACAGATGGAGTCGGGCGACAGACAGTCATGGCACGTACCGTCTTTTTGGCAGGGCGTGTTGAGGTCGAAGCGCGCCATATTTATCGGAGCTGCCTCCGAGCGCGCCCGCTTCATTGCAGCATCTACGTCTTGGCACACCTTATTCAATCCCACAACAAGTATAACGTGTTCCGGTCCCCATGTTATCGCTGCTACGCGGTTGCCGTTTCCGTCGATGTTCACAATTACGCCATCCTCCGAAATTGCATTTACGCTCGACAGATAATAGTCGCATTCAAACGCCTTGCGGTACATTCGGATTTTATCCTCCAGTGTGTTCACGTCATCGCGGTCGTAAATCTCGTAATCGCCCGCTTTCAGTTTGGCTGTCAATCCCATGTCGCGGATAGTCATAGAGCCGCCCCATGCCACCGTTGCACCCTTCGGAATCATGTCTGTAATGATGTTTATCGCCTCCTCCTTAGTCTTACAGAAGTATGCGTTATAGTATCGGCGTTCTAAGTTCTTTATTAACTTTGCAGCCAGTTTCTCGTTTCTTTTTTCTTTTGGAGTCATGTCTTTACAGTTTATGATGTTCTTTTTTACTTGTTTTTAATAATATAATATAAAAAACGCACTGCGACCGTATGGAGAATGCGCTCTCTGAAGGTTGTTATGAGCCCCGTTTACTTGCACGTTGGTTTGCCAGCAGCCTTCCATTCTATGATTCCTCCCTTCATGTCGAACACCTTGAAACCTTTGTCTTTCATTTTTAATGCCGCGTTATGGCTCCTTCTTCCGCTGCGGCAATAGATGTAATACGTTTTGGATTTGTCGAGATTGTCAATGCCTTTCATGAAAGAATCGGTATCAAGGACATCAAGAAGTATGGCTCCGCAGATGTGTCCTTCGGAGTATTCAGAAGGCTTGCGCACATCGAGTATCACGGCAGTAGTGTCACTCTTCACGGCATTCTCATATTCTTCAACCGGCAAGACTGTTATTCCGTCATCGGCATGGCAACTGATACAAAGTCCCAATGTCGCCAAAAAGGCTGTAATCTTATTTTTCATTGTAGTGTTTTATTGTCGTAATTTTATGCAAAGATAATGCAAACGAGCGCAATAAGAGCTTACTCTTAGATTGCCGAGCGCAGCTTATCTTCTACAAAAATACGAGAACATTCCGATGGAACACAATGTTGTGGTCCATAATGTTGTTAACCTTAGTGTTATTTAACATCTTTACTGAGAGTTTTGCAACCTTGTAGAGGCTTTTTCGGGGAATAAAAATTTGGAAGAAAATAAAACTATTTGTAATTTTGTAATCATAACATTTGCAATGGATATATGATAGAAATCAACGAGAATAAAAACGAAAACGACGACTTTATGATTGACTTCGGACCGGTGGAGGACAAGACCGTAGACATCATAAAGGTGATAGGCGTGGGCGGAGGCGGCTGCAATGCCGTGCGTAATATGTATAACGAAGGTATTGCCGGTGTAACATTTGCCGTATGCAATACCGACTCCAAGTCGCTGGCAGGGTCGCCTGTGCCGGTGAAGGTGCCGCTCGGCGTAACAGGACTCGGGGCCGGAGCCAATCCAGAAGTGGGGCGCGAGGCTGCCGAATACAGTATAGAGCAGATAAAGAAACTTTTAGACGACGGCACTAAGATGGTCTTCGTTACGGCCGGAATGGGCGGCGGGACAGGTACGGGAGCTGCTCCTGTGGTGGCAAATGTGGCCAAGTCGAAAGGCATTCTGACCATTGGCGTGGTGACGATACCGTTCTATTTCGAGAAAAGGAAGAAGATAATAAAGGCGCTGAAGGGCGTTGAGGAAATGCGGAAGAACGTAGACGCACTGCTGATTATCAACAACGAACGCATCTGCGACATCTATTCGGACTCTGGAATGAGCGTGAAGGAGTCTTTCCGACGCGCCGACGAGATCCTCGCCAACGCCACCAGGTCTATCTCGGAGCTTATAACGATGGAAGGCGACATCAATCTTGACTTCTGCGACGTGGAGACCACGATGCGCGGAGGCGGTGGGGCAATCATGGCTATTGGCCGTTCAAGCGGTGAGCACCGTGTGGAGCGCGCCCTCATCGATGCTCTCGACTCACCATTGCTTTATGGCAGCGACATAGGCAAGGCCAAAAGGATACTCATGAACATCTCGACGAGCGAGAAGATGCCGTTGATGGTGAAGGAGATGAGCGAGATTGACGACTTCATGAACGAACTTCACCCAAATATCGACGTCATTTGGGGCGTGTCGGATGACGACTCTTTGGGCGAGGATGCAAAGGTAACTATTCTCGCCACCGGCTTGGAGGATGACTTCTTGGCGCGCAATACGTATAGTGATGAGGAGTATTATGACAAGATGATAAGTTCGCTCTATAAGCCTTATCACCGTATTGAGCCGCTTGTCGAGAACCACGAAGAGCCGGAAGTAACACCATCGGCCGACAACATTCCTTTCACGATAACCACGGGGGAGGAGCCGGAGGTTGCGGAATACATCGAAACGCCAGCCGAGGATGTATATACGGCTGCTCCGGATGAGGATGATGAACTTCCGGCAGACGAGGATAAGCAGCCTGAGCAAGAGCCGCATATTGGGTATGAACACAAGCCGAAAGTGTGGGGGACTTTCCAAGATTCATTCGTTTCACGTGCTAAAGCCTTGTTCAAACAAATGTCGGAACTGACGCAAGACTAACTTGAAGAGTTAGTTATGATTGAGGAAATATGAAAAGTTATCCAAAACTCTTCATATTTCCTCTTTTTTTTATCTAAATATTGTTCTGTTTTTCCTTAAAAATATAACATTTTAGTGTTGTTAATAGTTGAGAAAACTATTTAAGATAGGTGTTAAGGAAAAAGATTTAACTTTGCAGCAGAGTTAATTTAGTGCGAATAATATCTTGTAAGATGTTTTATCACAGAGTGTTGAATATGAGAAAATTGTTTATTATAATTCTGCTTGTCGCTCAGGCACTGGCATCTACGGCGCAGGAAACTCTGTCGTTAGAGCGTTGTCGGCAGCTTGCGTTGGACAATAACAAGCAGTTGCAGGCCTCAAAAATAAGTCGGGATGTGGCCGAAAACACCAGAAAGGCTGCCAAGACAAAGTATCTTCCACACGTCGACGGACTCGCAGGCTATCAGTATTTCAGCCGCGAGATTTCACTGCTAAACGGAGAACAGAAGTCGGCCCTGAGCAATCTCGGCACCAACGCGGCCGGAACGGTAGGCTCACAACTCAACGGCATCGTCGGCGGGATGGTGGAGCAGGGACTTATAACGCCCGATATGGCACAGAAGTTTGGCTCATTGCTCGGCCAGATTGGCGGACCGTTGGCACAGGCCGGCAATGATATCGGCAACACACTGCGCGACGCCCTGAAGACCGACACAAAGCACGTGATGAGTGCGAGCATCATGGTGACACAGCCAGTCTATATGGGCGGTGCGATAAAGGCGGCCAACGAAATGGCGCGGATAGGCGAAAGCATGGCCGATAACAATATCGACAACACACGGGTGAATACCCTTTATGCCATCGACAACGCCTACTGGCTGGCCGTTTCGTTGAAGAACAAGCAGCGTCTGGCTACGGAATATCTCTCGTTAGTGAAGAAACTCAATGCCGATGTGCATAAGATGATTGACGAGGGCGTTGCCACGAGAGCCGACGGACTGAAGGTTGATGTGGCGGTGAACGATGCCGAGATGCAGCTCACGCAGGTAGACAACGGCGTCTCGCTTGCCAAGATGCTACTGTGTCAGCTCTGCGGACTGCCACTCAACGGTGATGTGCGTCTGGCCGACGAAGAGAAGGAGACCATCGACAACTCCGACATCATGTCCGATGCCATAACCGACACTCTTTTCTCGCGCCGGCCGGAGACCCGTCTGTTGCAGAACGCCGTCGACATGAGCCTCCAGACCGAGAAACTCGTGCGTGCGGCATATCTTCCCCATGTAGCTCTCACGGGTGGATTCCTTACCTCTAATCCCAGCGTCTTCAATAGTTTTGAGCGCAAATTCCGTGGAATGTGGACCGTGGGCTTTGTCGTTCAGGTGCCGATATGGAGCTGGAACGAGGGCAAATACAAGATAAATGCGGCTCGTTCGGCCACACGCATAGCCCAGTTGCAACTCGATGACGTGCGCGAGAAGATGGCCTTGCAGGTGGAACAGAACCGATTCAAGGTGAGCGAGGCCCGCAAACGGCTTGCCACGGCGACGAAGAATATGGCAAGCGCAGAGGAGAATTTGCGCTGCGCCAATGTCGGTTTCCGCGAAGGAGTGATGACCGTAACCGACGTTATGGCCGCGCAGACAGCCTGGCAGCAGGCCAAGACCCATAAGACGGATGCCGAAATAGAACTCAAACTGGCAGATATATCATTGAGGAAAGCATTGGGAGAGTAACTTGTCCGTAGCCGGGAGAACAATATATTAAGGAAAACCATAGTAGATAATATAAATATTAAAGAATAAAGAAGGGCGTAAGAAGTGGAATAGGGATGGTAATATACGAATCTCCTTACAACAAACTCCTTATTACTTCATAAAGAAAAAACAATTATGTCAGCAAAATCACAACATACCAATATCCTTCTCGCCGTAATAGGTTTTACGGCAGTGGTCATTACAGTAGCCGTGATAGGCTTTTTTGCGCTCGACCGCAGTGAGGAAATCATTCAGGGCGAGGTAGAAGTGTCGGAGTATCGCGTGTCATGCAAACTGCCCGGCCGTTTGTTGGAGCTTCGCGTAAAAGAGGGCGACTATGTAGAAGTGGGCGATACGCTTGCCATTTTGGAGATACCCGAGGCTGATGCGCAGCAGAAAGTGGCTGAGGCTACCGAGGGAGCAGCCGACGCCATAAGCGACCTTACCAATGCCGGAGCGCGTAAGGAGGCTATTGAAGCCTCACGTCAGATATTGCTGCAGGCCGAGTCGGCAAAGGAACTGGCTCACAATACTTACACCCGAATACAGCGACTCTATGACGAGGGAGTGATGAGTGCTCAGAAACGAGATGAGGCTCTTACAGCATACAAGGTTACGGAGGCTCAGGTGGCAACGGCAAAGGCTCAATATGAGATCGTGAAAAACGGTGCGCGCGAACAGGAAAAGCGTGCCGTGCAAAAGCAGGCGCAGGCTGCCAAGAGTGCCGTCGATGTGGTGAAGTCGGTGCTTCGTGAGACCGTTCAGGTGGCAACGGCTGCCGGTGAGGTGAGTACCATCAACGTTAAGGAGGGCGAACTCGTTGGTATGGGCTCGTCGATAATGACGATTTCGATTATGGACGATATGTGGGGTGTGTTCAACGTGCGCGAGGACCAACTCCGCGGTATGAAAGTAGGTAGCACGTTCAAGGTGTTTGTGCCTGCATTCGACAAGGAAGTGGATATGAAGGTCTTCAATTTGAAGGACGAGGGAAGCTATGCCACGTGGAAAGCGACGAAGACCACGGGACAATACGACCTGAAAACGTTTGAGGTAAAAGCTCGTCCGACGGCCAAGTTTGATGGATTACGACCGGGAATGACGCTGGTCTTCAGGAGACAGTAGACGGGAGTTCGGGAGTTCTGGCAATACCCTTGCGATGTAGGGTCGCAACTTGTTGTGGCCAAGACACGCTAAGAAGGCATTTCTCTCACCTCTAACCTCTTACTTCTAACCTCTAACCTCTAAAAAATAGACAATGAATGGCTTAAAAAATATATATAGAATAGCGTTGCGCGAATGCGGTATATTGGCACACAATCCGATATACTGGTTTTGTATGCTTGTGTTTCCCGTACTCGTAACGTTCTTTTTTACGTCGTTGATGGGCGAAGGAGAGCCTGAAAATATGCCGTGTGGAGTTGTCGACCTTGACAAAACGGCTACGACGCGCGCTATGATACGACGGCTTGACGCATTCCAGACAACCCGTGTGGCCGCATATTATAATAATGTGAACGAGGCACGGCAGGCCATTCAACATGGCGAGATATACGCATTCCTCTATATCCCGCGCGGCACGACAGCCAAGATGCAGTCGGGCAGACAGCCGGATATATCGTTTTATTATAGCAGTGTTTCGATGGTGGCAGGCAGTCTGACGTTCCGCGACATGAAGACCGTGACCTCGTTGGGGGCTGCAGGAATCGGTGCGGCAAAGCTGTCGGCACTTGGCAAGACAGAGAAGGAGATAGAAGCGTTTCTCCAACCCACGCTCATAGACCTCCACATGGTTGGCAATCCGTGGGGAAACTATAACATATATCTTAGCTCGGTGATGATTCCGGGCATTCTGATGTTGTTTATTTTCCTTATTACCGTATATTCAATAGGCAACGAACTAAAGTTTGGCACATCCCGTGAATGGCTTGCAATGGCCGGCGACAACATCTTTGTGGCCGTCGTTGGAAAGCTCATTCCGCAGTTTCTCGTGTTTCTCAGCATCATGTATGGCTTCTTGTGGTACACCTTTGGCCAGCTCGCCTTTCCCCATCCGGGCGGTGTCGGCATCATCATGTTGCTCGGACTGTTGTCGGTTCTCGGCGCGCAAGGGTTCGGAGTGTTCATGTTCGGACTGATGCCCTCGTTGCGAATGGCGATGAGTATGTGTTCGTTGTGGGCGGTATTGGGCTTTTCCTTATCCGGCGCTACGTTCCCGGTGTTTGCTATGGACCCGATGATAGAGGCCATGGCGTGGCTCTTCCCATTGCGTCATTACTACATGATATATCAGGTCTGCATCTTTAACGGCTATCCGCTGATAGATGTATGGATGAATGTCGTGGTGCTGGTAGCGTTTTTTATGCTGCCTTGCCTCACCTTGTGGCATCTCCGCAAGGCAATGTTAGAGTATGAATACATTCCGTAGGAAACTAAAAAGGGTATGAACAAGTTGAAAAATTTCTTCCAAACGATACACGAGGGCGTGCATGATATGTGCTATATCTGGGCGTATGAGATGAAGAACACGTTGAAAGACGAGGGCGTTCTGATATTCTTTGTACTCGTTCCGATACTCTATCCGTTGCTTTACTCGTGGATTTACACCAATGAAGTGGTGCGCGAGGTACCCGTTGTGGTTGTCGATATGTCGCATTCCAAGTCGAGCAGGCAGTTCATCCGCAATTTCGATGCTTCGCCTGATGTGAAAGTGGCGTACTATTGCAACAATCTTGTCGAGGCGCAGGCTCTCATCGGACATCAGGAAGCGCGCGGAGTACTCTATTTCCCCTCTGATTATGAGTCGCGGATACTGCGTGGCGAGCAGGCCAGAGTGAGTGTCTATTGTGATATGTCGCTCATGCTTACGTATAAGGCGATATATCAGACGGCCCAGGCGGTGTCGATGGAAGTAAACAAGGAGATTCAGAAACCAAAGGCAATGGGCTTCACCAACTATGATGATAAGTTGAATACCGAACCTATAAAGGTTGAGGAGGTGCAGATTTTCAACCCAGCCGGAGGCTATGGCAGTGCTCTGCTACCGGCCGTCCTCATACTTATTTTGCAACAAACGCTAATGCTCGGTATCGGACTCTCTGCCGGAACGGCTCGTGAGAATAACCGTTTCAAGGAACTTGTACCCGTGAGCCGCCGCTATAACGGCATCTTCCGCATCGTGTTTGGCAAGTCTATGTGTTACTTTATGATATATGCGGTGATGGCAGCATATATCACTCTCGCCGTGCCGAGGTTCTTCTCGTTCACAGCCTTGCCCCATTGGCAGGACATGGTCGGCCTTATGATACCTTTCCTCTTGGCCTGCATCTTTTTCGGAATGACCCTTTCGTGCCTTGTGCGCTATCGCGAGAATGTCATATTGCTTGTGGTCTTCACGTCAGTTCCATTCCTGTTTATGACCGGAATCAGTTGGCCGCAGTCCAACATTCCCGGTATATGGCAGGGCGTTTCGTGGCTCATCCCCTCGACATTCGGCGTGCGTGGCTTCCTGACAATCAGTTCTATGGGCGGCACGCTCAGCGAGATTGAACCCGAGTATCAGGCACTTTGGTTACAGGCCGGAATCTACTTCATTACAGCCTGCATCGTCTATCGTTATCAGATAATCAATGCGCGAAAGAATGATGTAAAGAGGTAACTACTATTAAGATGGAGAGCACGGCAGTGCCATTTTTTATATGATTAATTCCATATTGAAATGTAATAGTTATACCATTACGATTCAATTACATTCCTATTGAATAAAATTACAGCTTAAATTTGTTCTGAAAGAGGCTCTTTTGCAACAAATTTAAGCTATAATTTTTAGACATCTGTATCTTCTTGGTTTTCAATTAGATAGAAATTGAACTATTTGTAAGTCCATAAGGGAATACAATTAGTCAAGAATTGGATTCTGCATAGGCGTAAAAACATATCACTCCCTCTCTCTTGGAGAGGGGGCGGGGGTGAGGCTGTAGTGGGATGTGGCTTCTCTTTTACTTCTTTACCCCCACAATCTTTGTCGGCGCAAGTTCCTTGTTGCGGCGGTTCACCACCGTTACGACCGACTGGGCAAGTGAAAGGAACGCCTGACCGGTGATTGAGTTCTCGTCGAGAGCCGACGGTTTGCCCGCGTCGCCATTCTCGCAGATGCTCTGCACGAGCGGTATCTGTGCGAGCAACGGGATGTTCATTTCCTGCGCAAGGTTCTTGCATCCGTCCTTGCCAAAGATGTAGTATTTATTTTCCGGAAGTTCCGCAGGAGTGAACCAAGCCATATTCTCTATCAGACCGAGTATCGGCACGTTCACCTTGTCGTTCGTGTACATATCTATGCCCTTGCGTGCATCAGCGAGGGCAACACTCTGCGGCGTACTTACTATTACCGCTCCGGTGATGGCGAGTGTCTGAAGCAGGGTCAGATGGATGTCGCTTGTGCCCGGAGGTGTGTCGAGGATGAAGTAGTCGAGGTCTCCCCAGTCAGAGTCGGCAATCAACTGCTTCAATGCCGATGTCGCCATTCCGCCGCGCCACAGCGTCGCCGTGGTCTTGTTGACGAAGAAGCCGATGCTCAGCAGCTTCACCCCGTATTTCTCTATCGGCTCTATGAGCTGCCTGCCGTCCCTCTCAACGGCGTAAGGACGCTCGTCCTCCACATCGAACATCTTTGGCATGGACGGGCCGAATATGTCGGTGTCGAGCAGTCCCACCTTGTAGCCGAGGCGTGCCAGCGCGATGGCGAGATTTGCCGAGACGGTACTCTTGCCCACGCCGCCCTTTCCGGAACTTACGGCTATGATGTTCTTCACCTGTGGAAGCAGCTTGCCCACCTCCGGTCTTGGTGCCGATTTGAACTCGGTCGTAATGGTTACCTCCACCTCTTTACTCACGTGATAGTGTATTGCAGCCTCTGCGGCCTTCAGCGTAGACTTCAGGAACGGGTCTGTCTCTCGAGGGAATATCAGCGAGAACTCCACCTTCATGCCGTCGATATGCAGGTTGTCCGCAACCATCTCGCTCTCCACGAGATTCTTTTTCGTGCCCGGATACACCACCGTGGCGAGTGCGTCCGTTATCAGTTTTGGGTATAAAGTCATATTTTTGCCTTTTGTTTTGTTTCTGATTGCAAAAATACAAAATTATCCCCAAGCCGCCAATTTTTGGATGTTCCAATCCCTTTATACCCTCAATATTTTATCTTTTCAATTTCAGAATGTCACAAGTTCGGGCGGCGCTGGCAGTTTTTTCATATTCATACGGTTAATCCTCTGTTGCCCTGTCCGTACCGTACAGATACGGCGCAAGAAAGGAATGTTGGTTACAGGTAGCAAAGGTAAGATTTCCTGTACGTCTTTAACTTCAGCCTCGCCCACAATCTCTTGCGTTCAAAGGTATATGCCGTCTACCTTTTGATGCGTATTTTTGCATCGTTAAGGATTTAATTGCTGCTACAAAAATACTAAAATATTTTGGCAATCATGCGAAAACCGTTTGAAATAAACATTCCGATGATTATTTCAGCGGCTTCCGTGGCATAACCTTTGTGCCAGTATTTATGAGCCAGCAGATAGCCGATTTCAGGAACTTGCCCTCCCTTGTATTCCTGCATCGTGATGCCGCATTGTCCAATCATTTCGCCGGTGTCTTTCAGGAATATGCCCCACAAGCCGAAACCATGCTCTCTGTACCGTCGCAGCTGCTTTTGCATCCACGCAAGAGTCTCCTCGTCGCTGAAAGCCCCCTCTTCATCCTGTCGGGACTCTCCCCCTTGGGGGAGTTGGAGGGGACTTTTCTTTCATTTAAGCCGCGATGCAGCTTGTCACGCCGAGGCTGGTGGCGATGGCCGTCAGTATGGCGGCGAGGGTCTGAATGATGAATTTCCAGGTTTCCTTGTTTTTCATGGCTTTTGATTTTTAATTGATTGATTGTTTTTTTTGAGATATTCTTAGAGGTTCTTTCAGAGGTGGGAGGTGAGGGGGAGAGGTAAGAGGTAAGGGGTGAGAGGTAAGGGGTGAGAGGTGAGAGGTAAGAGGTAAGAGGTGAGAGGTAAGAGAAATGCCTCTTCATCCTGTTTGGGCTCTCCCCCTTGGGGGAGCTGGAGGGGGCTGTCTTTTCCCTCTTCATCCTGTTTGGGCTCTCCCCCTTGGGGGAGCTGGAGGGGGCTGTTCCTTAGGGTTTCTCCGTGGCGGAGTTGTCCTCCTTCACTACCGAGTAGCTGGTTAGCTCGCGCACGTTAGCCTTCTTGGTTATCTCGTCGCGGGTGAACTTTCCCGTGGTGCGTGCGCGGAGGTAGACGCTCCTGACGTTCGACGCCACGCTGAACTCCTTTGCCGAGTCGGCCGCCTTGGTGGTGATGCCTGCGGAGAAGATGCAGAGGTTCGGGATTTTCACCGCCTTGCCCTCGAGCACGAGCTCTCGGATGCAGTTAATCATGTCGGTAAGCACTCCCTTGATGATGCCCTCGGAGTAGGGCGTGTTGTGTGCCGCCATGTGTTCGGCAAGCTCCTCGAGGTTCACGGTCTTTCCCATCACGGCTGTGCGGGCGTATCATTTTCCCTCGGTCGTGGAGCCTTTGCGCGTGTTCTGATAGAGTTTGTAAAAGATGCTCATAATGCTTTGATGTTTAAAAGTTTTTTTTAGAGGTGAGGGGCGGGAGGTAAGGAGTGGGAGAAATGCCTTTCCGTCTGACCGGTGTCGTAAACCGGTGGGGTGGGGCTTGGTGTTCTCTTTTCTCCTGCCTCTAAGTCCCTCATTTTCACTTGCAAAGATACTGCATTATGGATTGGCGGTTTCCGTTTCGGGCAGGCTGCTTCTTTTTAATGAAGAATGTAGAATGAAGAATGAAGAATAGCCCCCTCCAGCTCCCCCAAGGGGGAGAGTCCCAACAGGATGAAGAGGGGCTTCACTCTTTATTACTCGCTTCGCTCATCAACACTTCTTCATTTAATGTCACCGCGCCAGCCTATTCTTCATTCTACATTCTTCATTCTACATTCTTCATTCTTCATTTAGAAAGTGTCTATGCAGAAATGTTCCGCTATCCACTTCACGATGTTCGGCGGCAGCACCCTCATGCCGGGTGTCATGCCCATCCGGGCGAGTTCCTCACGATAGGGCTTGCACCAGTTTACCAGCGTCTTCACCGACACTCCGGCGCAGGCTGCCAGTTGTTGTTTTGTCATTGCTTTCATAATCTTACTTTTTTTAATTTTCAAATGTATTGTCTTTAACTCATGAATGTACCGTTTCCGATGTCCGAACGTACCGTTAGCCCCCTCCAACTCCCCAAGGGGGAGAGCCTAAATAGGATGAAGAAGGGAAAGGCAGCCCCCTCCAACTCCCCCAAGGGGGAGAGCCTAAATAGGATGAAGAAGGGAAAGGCAGCCCCCTCCAACTCCCCCAAGGGGGAGAGCCTAAATAGGATGAAGAAGGGAAAGGCATTTCTCTTACCTCTCACCTCTCACCCCTTACCTCTGAACTGTATTATCGTCCGTATTCCGCTTTCGTCACCCTGTTGGAACTCTCCCCCTTGGGGGAGTTGGAGGGGGCTTTAGATACCACTCGCTGAAGTCCTTGCACCCTTGCGGCAGCCTGTGGCGCACGAGTCCGGGCAGCACCTGACGCAACTCGAGGAAGAGCCGTTCGCCGGGGGCGTCGCTGTCGGGATACATATGGAACTCGGTCTTTAGGCGCGCGCCGATGTCCGCCAGCAGCTCCTTGTCCCTGCTGCCGAGCAGGGTAGCCGAGGGTATTGCCACCGCCTTGTGGCCTGCGGAGAGCATCGCCCAGCAGTCTGAGCAGCCCTCGGTGATGTAGAGCGGTTCGCCGGGGCGCAACAGCCGCACGACGGGCAGGTTGTAGATGCCGCACTTCGACCCTGCGGGGAAGCGGAAGCGCGGCTGTGCGTCACGCACGAGGTTGCGGTTCTGTATGCCCGTCAGTCGGCGGTCCGTGTCGTAGTATGGTATCTGCAGCCAGGGCACGCCGCGGCGGTCGGTCCATGATGTTAGGCGGCACCAGCTCACCACGCGCGGGTCTATCCTCCGCTCGCCGAAGAGGAACTGCCGCGCCGCTTCGTTCAGCCACGGGTGCTCGAAATACCGCCCGTAGCGCGCCGCGTCGAAAGCCTTGTCTCCGCCGTCTGTCTTGCCTGACGGGGCGCAGGGCTGACGGGTGGCGAGTATCACGCCGTGTCCGTCGGCAAGCCAGTGGCAGGCTTCGGTGAACGGTTTGCCGAGGCATCTCATCACGAGGTCTATCGTGCCGCCCGAGGCTCCGCACGCGAAGCACCGGAAGGTGTTGCGGCGCACGGAGAACGACAGGCTGGCGTGGTGGTCGTCGTGGAAGGGACAGAGGCTCTTGTGTCTGCTGACCGCGAGCCCGAGCCGCTCCGCCACGCTCTCGATGGGGAGGTCGCGGAGCTTTTGAAGTTCGTATTTTTCCATAACTATTAAAACACAAAGCCTCACCCCCAACCCCCTCTCCAAGAGAGAGGGAAGTGATTAGTCTCTTTCCCCAGTTGGTTTCACCCTTGAGAGTCGGAGTGAGGCTTTATGAGTTAGATAATCCCTGAATACCATTGGCTAAAGAGGGTGATTACTCCCCTCTCTCTTGGAGAGGGGTTGGGGGTGAGGCTTTATTTCTGTTTCAAATACTCCTCCGTCTTGCTGTACATCCCCGTCTCGGGCGAGAAAGTGATGAAGCGGCGGTTTTTCCACACGTTGAGCTGGTGGCGCGTGCCTTCACGGCTCTTGCCGAGCTGCGTGCGCAGGGCCTCGAGCTGCTGCTCGCTGAACAGGTTGCCGAGGCTGTCGAGCATATTCTTCGGACCGCTCTTGGACACGTCTTCCGTCTGCGCGTCGGCACCCTTGAACATATCGCCGAAGACCTTCACCTTAGACCACAGGTCGTAGTAGCAGAACCACACCACGAAGTCGCCTATCGAGCGCGCCCACGTTTGGTCGTTCAGTATCCACAGCACGGCACCCTTCTTCCATGCCGAGAGTATGCTGCGGTGTGACAGCTCGAAGAGCATATCGTCGTCTGCCAGGTCGGCCACCTGCGCCATCTCCTCCGCCAACTGGTCGGCAATCTTGTTGAGCGGTTTCACCACAAACCGCCCCCTACAGTTGTCCAGCCGCACGATGTAGTTGTCGAGCCGTGCGAGAAACTCCTCGCCGTACGCCCCCTGCCGCGGTATCCTGCCCTTGCGCTCGCCGCGCGCCTTGTATGCGAACGGTATGCGCCCGAAGAAGCCGTTGGTGAGGTCTTTGCGGTAGAACGCGCGTGCGGCGTCGGGCGTGGAGCTGAACGTGATGTTCACCCGCAGTATCGGGTTGCCCGTCACGCCGTCTGCCGTGGCACGCAGCGCGCCGGCACGCTGGCGGTCGTAGATGTTGCGCACGGTCTGACTCACCTGCCTGTGTCCGCCGCACATCTTGTTTGCCATCTCCACCTCGGGCAGGTTCAGATACTGCGTGCGCCCGCCCGACTTCTCCAGCGTCATGGCGTTCTGTATGAAAGCCGGATTGGTGAGGTCGGCAGGCGGAAACCAGAATGCCGCCTCCGGGCGTTCGGGCTTCTCCTTGTTTGCGCCGCGTGTCTTCACCATCCGCTGCCAGTCGGCGAGCCGCCTGTATTCCGCCTCGTCGTGCTCGCGGAACGGACGCATTATCGCCTCCACGAGATGGGTGAACTGCGCCTTTCCCACGCCCGAGGGACCAATCAGATGCCCCATCTGCCCGCAAAGCTCGTAGTATTTGTTGTCCGAGTACATGAACTCCACGCCCGACAGGTGGGCGGCAAGTGCGGGAATGGACATTGGTATGAGCGGTTCGCGCATATCGCGTGATGCCTGCGAGGCGAGAATTTTCACTATTTCCGTGCCTTTAGCAGGCCGTGGCATGGCAGGTGCCGTATTGCCGAATATGTTGTAAATCATTGATACTTAATTTTTTAGATTGTTTTTTAATGATGTTTTCCTGCTTCTGTCCGGTCTCAGTCTCAGAGTCTCAGTTCGTTTTCGAGCCACATCCTGCATTTCCTTATATATTATATATATCTTATTATCAGATAGTTACAAGGCTATAAGAAGCGTATGCCGACATGAATTGCGATGTTTTCACGAACTGAGACTGAGATTTGAGACAAAAAGCCTCACCCCCAACCCCTCTCCAAGAGAGAGTGGAATGATTACTCTTTTTTGCTAATGGTATTCAGAACTCCTAATGAGTGCTTTCACAACTAAAGGGAGAGACTACTCCCCTCTCTTTTGGAGAGGGGGCGGGGGTGAGGCTTCTTAGAGCCCTGCGCAGCTCGTTGCACACACCGATGGCATATCCGTCAATGTTCTTTTCCGCCACGGTCTCCATCCGTCTGAAGTTCAGCCGGAGGCTGCCGTCGTCCCGGCGCGTTATGGTGATGAACCTGCCGCTGAACACCCTCGGGTTGCGCTTGCCGTCGGTTTCGGGCAGCGTCTCGATGAATGTGTAGTGGGCGTCGCGGCATAGGAACTCGTCCGTTATGGCATCCGTGTCGCGGCTCAGCACGCCGCGGTAGCCCTTGCCCGTCTTCATGCGGCGGTCGCTGCTCAGAATTGTCTTCACGTTGCATCCCAGCTCCGTGTTGGGGTTCCAGCCATGCTCTCCGGCTGAACCGCCTTTAAATCTCTTTGTCATTTTAACTTGAAAAATTAAAATGCCCTCTTGCACTCACACGGTGATATAGAAAGGCGTTCTTCATCCCGTGCCGCGGAGCCGTGCTCAGTTTTTTGCTGCTGCTGACTTATGAAAAAAAAGAAAGCGGCAGAAACTCCGACTGTCGAAATTTCTGCCGCAAAGGTACGGCGCTTCCTGAGACTTGTCAATAAGGAAGCTGCTCTAATGTACTGGAAAACAAGTGCTGACAAGTAAAAACAAGTGCTGTGCAAGTTTTCACACAAGTATGATAGTTTTTATTTGACTTGACTATTCCAGTTTGTTACCGTTGGGGTATATAATCCGTTATAGTGAAGCACTCTCCATAAGTCCTTTTTACGTCTCATGTCTGATATCTTTTTATCTTTCACCAATTTGTTCACAAGAGAAGTAACCTCGACGGGCTTCATGCACCGGATGCGTTGAAAGAAATCTTCAGCATCCGTTCTCGAGCCGTAAAATATTGGTGCCAATTGATTTACTACGTCCTGCTCCAGCTCCTGTTCCTGTTCCTGCTCCGCGCCGCCGTCGGGACGGTACAGGCTGCGTATCTCCTCCTCCATGCTTCCGGTGCTCGTGAAATACTCCTCCATCCACGCCATAATCCCTGCCGTGTGCCGGTTGACAGGCCCGTGAAGTTTCCTCTCCATATCGAGGCATTTCTCCCTGCCATAGAATTTGCAGATGCAGCCGTGAAGCGTTCTTTGGAGCGTTCCGCGGTAGTGGGAGTGGTTTACCGCCTGCAAACCATACATTACCATGTAGAACAGCATGGCTGCCTCGGTCTTGGTGTCTTCCGCATCATTACCGCCGGCTTTTCCGTCACGTTCCCGGTATAGACGGTATTTGTCAGTCCACAGGTCTTGGCATCTCTCGGCCGAGACATCTCCCGTCTGCAATAATATGTCTAATGTCGTGGCTGCATCCTCGAAAAGCTGGCAGGGAGTCATCACCATCGTGGGACATTCCTCCTGAAACACATCGAAAACCGTCCTGCACAGCTTGTAGTAAGGGTGCTCCCTGAAATGCTCCCTCAGTCTGTCATCTTGGTTTTGTAGGTATGTCTCCGTCATTCTCCTCACCTTTACCTTTCTTCTTACCTGTTATTTTCCCGTACACGTCATCCAGCCATAACGGCAAGTCGAAATCGCTGTTCAATATATCTGGCGTATCGAAATCCTTGAAATGGCTGATTACCGCATCGTTCATGGGAAACTTTGCAAGGATGCTTTCGTTGCAGGTGTATTCCCCGTAATCGCGAAATTTCACCGACAGGTCGAACGTGTTGTCTGTACACATAACGACCACCGTAGACAGCTGTTTGAGTTTCTCGTTGTCAGCCTTTGCGCCCATCTGCATCGTCGTCGTACCGCTTATGGCTCCGTATATTTCGAGGATTTTTGAATGCATGTTCATTTCCTCCGTCAGTTCTTCAGGAATCCGTACGGTCGGCTTGCGCTTCAGGTTGGCATATTGGAACGTGAACGACTCTATCATGTCGCCGTGGTCTATGGTGCGCCGGTCTATGAACTCCTCGAACTTCGTGCTTACGGTCTTTTCCTTGATCTTAGTCTCTATCCCCATGCTGCGCTGCAGCTTATCGTTGAAGAAGTCTTCAAGACAGTTCCTTATGGTAGTCGTCCTGCCGTCCCATGCCGGAGTCTTCTCTATGGCAATCTGGCATCTGCCGTCGCGATAGTCAATCACGGCGTAGCCGAACGGATAGCTCGGCTGCGATACTCCGATGCAGTCCTTGACCCTGTCTTCCGTGTCCTCGGGCAAATCGTAGATAGTCAGGTCTTCCTTGTTGTGTATGCGTACCAGGGCTATGCCGTTTTCGTTACGCATGACGCGGTTTGGCACATGCTCTTCGCCGCCGCCCCTTCTGGTGCGGTTCAGGGGCAGTTCGTTTCCCGTGCCCCCGATGATTTTGCCCAAATAATAGTTGGGACACTCTGCCACAGGCTTCATCGCCTCCACGAGATGGTTGAAATCCAGCTGCGGGGAGACTGTCAGGCCTATGTTGTGAATGACGTAATCGCTCATCTGCGGTAAAAAAATAATAAAAATTATATATCTTTTCCTTATGTCAAATATCGTGCCAAGAGTCGCCCAGCCTCGGGTAATGACAATAATACTGACAAAAATGGCATATATCCGCCGTGCGTTTTTTATTAAATAATGTGTATTTTCGGTAGCGTATAGAAACAAGTTCAGGAAATTGTCTTAACTTTGCATGAAAGAAAGTGCTTTCTTGGAAAAAGACGACAAAAAAGAAGAAAGTGCCTATTCTTGTAACGGATAAAATAAAGCTTTAGACAGATGAGTATAAATACAGATATAGAGACATCGGGCGACGACAGACTGCAGATTTTCCACGGCGATGCGTTGGAAGTGCTCAAAGCCGTCCCGGACAGCTCGGTAGATTTGATTTTCGTTGACCCTCCATACAATATCGGCAAGGACTTTGCCGGCAGAAAGGACAAATGGGATTCAGACGAGGACTATCTGGAATGGTGCTATCAATGGATAGACTTGTGCATAAAGAAGCTGAAACCTACGGGAACTTTCTATGTGATGACCTCCACGCAGTTTATGCCTTACTTTGATTTGTATATCCGTGAGCGGATGACTATCTTGTCGAGGATAGTATGGGCTTATGACAGTTCAGGCGTCCAGGCAAGGCGCTATTTTGGTTCGCTCTACGAGCCTATACTCTTTTGTGTGAAGGACAAAAACAACTATACCTTTAATGCGGATGACATTATGGTGGAGGCGAAAACGGGTGCCAGGCGCAAGCTGATAGATTACAGGAAGAACCCGCCACAGCCATATAAAAACGAGAAGGTGCCCGGCAATGTGTGGAACTTCTGCCGCGTGCGCTATCGTATGGACGAATATGAGAACCATCCCAGCCAGAAGCCAATCAGCCTGTTGGAGCGCATCATCAAGGCAAGCAGCAACGAGGGCGACATAGTACTCGACCCCTTCTGCGGAACATTCACGACTGGTTATGTAGCCAAGCAACTGGGACGCCGGTTTATAGGAATAGAAATACAGGAGGAATACTATAAAATAGGTCTTCGAAGACTCGGGCTGGCAGAAGAATACAAGAATGAAAAACTTTCGAGAGAACAGAAGTCATACGAAATGAAGCACGTGCCGGCAGGCGTATATCAGACAGAACTATTTGCAAATGGATAACACATTCGAATCGTACATAAAGGCTTACCTTGACAAGAAATATGGTAAACGTTCGGAGGAGCTGTATTCTCTGAGTTACATTCTCCAGTATCTGGTGAACAAGACGAAATCGGCAAACCGGGGTGCTAAGGCCCGTGGCAGTTTCGCCAATCTTTATGCCATATACGTTATCGTTGAAGATTATCTGAAACAGGGTTTCGACCGGAAAGGGAATTATGACAAGTATAAAGGTGCCAAGTTTTCAGACTTATTCAATAGACAACGTGAATTGCCTTTTGGTGCAAAGCTGCAGAACCACGCCTTGAACTCACGCATGAATGATGAGTTCTTCAAGTTCTTCCCGACGCAGAGAGGAGTGTATCCGATTATGCGTAATCTGGAAACCCAGCGTTACTGGTTCAACGAGAACTATCTGAAAATAAAAGTAGGACGCAAGACCATCAATATTGCGGCAGACATCATCCATATCATAGATGCCTATGTGGAAGCCAAACAAGATGCGTTCAGGAAGTTTGTAGAGCAATGCCGGCAGCTACGTGATATTGAAAGTAAGGAGCTTGATAAGGTGAAGACGTTTATCCTGTCTTTGCTCGCACCTAATGTCGATGCCCGTTTGTTTGAGATTGTAAGCTATGCCATTCTTAAATACTTTTATAAAGGGCAGCATATTTATTGGGGATATACCATGGAGGATATAAAGGAAGAGTTCCTTCATCTCTATAAGACAGGCAGGACGAATGCAAATGATGGTGGAATAGATTTTGTGATGAAGCCGCTCGGACGTTTCTTTCAAGTAACGGAAACGCTCGACTTCAAGAAGTATTTTCTCGACATAGATAAGATAGAAAGATACCCTATTTCTTTTGTGGTTAAGTCTGAAGACACAGACGATAATCTAAAGGCAAGACTGGAAAATGATGCGCAAAAGACATACCTCGTGAAAGAAGTTGTAGATAGATATATGTCGTGTATTGAGGAAATTATCAATATCCCCAAACTGAAAGATTATTTGAAAGAATTGGAGGCAAAAGGACTGCTTCCCAACATTCTCGGAGAAATAATCCTGCAGAGCAAGGTCGAGTTTAATTATGAAGAGGATGAGGATTGACAATCCTTCCGCCACGTATGGCTTCAGGTTACTGATGTCCGCCTCGCGCAGGAAATGATGAGTGGCACGCACGGACGACTCCCAAAGCGCCGTCAGGCTGTTCAAAAGCCCGCCATCCCGTCCTGCCGGCGGTATATATCTGATGTCTGCGGGGCTTGGCATATTTCTATTGTTTATATGTTCACCTGTTTGCCTGCAAAGATACAAACGTTCCTCCAAACGGCTGTAAGATTTGCATCGATAATTATGCAATAATAACAATCGGCTGTAAGATTTACATAAAATATCATGCAATTCTTACAGTCGATTACAGGATAAACATAAAAACAACCGTTGGCAATAAAGCAAAAGTCCTTATGCAATCCCCAGCAACTCAATCTCGAATATCAGCGTTGAGCCTCCGGGGATGCCGGGCTGTGAGAACTTTCCGTATCCCATTTCGGCAGGGATATACACTTCCCAGCGGTCGCCCACGCACATCTGCTGCATGGCGACAATCCAGCCCTCTATCAAGTCGCAGAGGCGTATGGCCAACGGTGCCCCGCCACGACTGCTGTCGAACTTCTTTCCGTTGATGGTCCATCCCGTATAGTGTGCGGTTACGATGCTGCGGGGCGAGGGATGCCTGCCGTCGTTCTGCCCCTCCGCCAACACCTTATAATATATACCTCTCGGAAGTGCCTTCACGCTTTCTTCCTGCGCTTTCGCTTCTATCCAGGCTTTGTTGAGCTGCGCATATTCTTTTTTGTTCATAATGTTTTCGATAAGATTAAACAATAAGTTTCAATACGGTATTATCATCGCAAGTTTTCTTGGTACAAAGGTTGTGAATTACTTGGAACTACCATTATTCTTGTCCTTCAATCTTTTGATTTCTCTATCAAAATCGCTTTCAAGTAAGTCCATTTCGCGCTTACGATAGATTTCAAACTCTTTTTCAGCCTTCTCAAGAGCTTGCTTATGTGAGATGTTGCCATTACCAATCAAGACCTTCCGCTTGTGGGCAATAATCTGGTTGTCCAAAGCCTCTATCCAGTCTTTCATGGTCATGGGATTCATCTCCAATGCTTGGAACTCGGCAAAGTCCAAGAAGCCGGAAACAAGTAGGTTCAATCGTTGGAGCTCAATCTCTGAGAGATAGTTTTTGGCAATCTTCACATCGTCCTTCGTTACATAATTGCCCTTGAAGTTTGTCATGCCCACAAACGGCTTCTCGTTGTCCACACGATTATATATCACTTCTGCCGCAGTATTCTCGTGAACGGCATAGTGCAACTTGTTTTGTACGGTAGCGAAAAACATCTTTGTCATCTCGTCACGCGGATCATAGTCCGTGGCTGTGGCATAAATGTCGGTGACCTGCTGATAGAAGTTGCGCTCACTACTACGAATATCCCTAATGCGTTGCAACAACTCACGAAAATAACGGTTTCCACCTTGCTTCAACCGCTCATCATCCATAGCAAATCCCTTTTGGATATACTCGTGAAGCCGCTGGGTCGCCCAACGACGGAACCGGGTTGCCACTTGAGATTGCACACGATACCCCAAGGCTATAACCATGTCGAGGTTATAGTGAGCAACATCTCGTGATTGGGTCTTCCCCTCTATAGCACCATGTTGAGTGGTTATTCGGAAATTCCGAACAACCACATTCTTATCAAGTTCTCCATCTTCAAATATATGCTTAATATGCTCGCTTACATTTGATTTACTTGTTTGGTATATCTCCACCAACTGATTTTGTGTAAGCCACAAATCCTCATCAGCGAAACGCACCGACACACGGGTAATCTCGTTATCGTCCTGATAGAGTATTATTTTGTTTTCTTCGCTCATCAGTCTTTTCTTTCTTTTTAAATAGTCCTTTAATCTAAAATACTACACTCTTTCATGCCAATGTAGAACCTCCTTCATTAGATATTAGACAAACAGTTCGTTGCCCTTTCTCGCGCCCTCCAAGTTTGCGACATACATCGCGATATGGTCTATCCTTATCATATATGTATTTATTTCTTTTTTGTTTTTCATAAAAGCCGGGCCAAAGTATGTCCTGCGTGCGCCAAGAGCAAGCCCAAGGCAAATGAGAGGACTGCATAAAGGAAGAGTATCCAGAAGCGGGAGTCGTTAAGCAGCAGGTAGTTCTCATGGGCGAAAGTAGAGAATGTAGTGAATCCTCCACAGAAGCCTGTGATGAGCAGCATCTTCATCTGCGGCGAAAGGCTCACGCCCCGTTCCGTGAGCCCAAACAGGATGCCAATCAGCAGGCAGCCTGCGAGATTGACGGCAAATGTGCCCCACGGAAACACGCCTGTGCTATGCTCCGTCACAATTTTACTTACTAAGAAACGACAACCGCCACCGACGGCACTGCCCAGCATTACATATAAAAGATTTGTCCACATTGCTTACTTTAATATTTAATTCGGCTGCTGACCGTCGTGGGCTTTCCATACAACCCCGGTCAACCTCATGTCTGTTGATAAGCAGTTATTCGCTTTGAGCTGGAAACAGCGTGCAGAACCCTTGCTTGTAGAACTGATAGTACATCTCGATGCGTTCCGGTGTGTCGTTTTCAAGTAGAAGAAGCAGCTCCTTATCTTGCACCACGCAGCCTTTTCGTTGAGCCGGCAACCTGGGCATCGCTCTGCAAGATACTTCCGGCACGCGCCGCAGTAGAGTCCGCACGCCGCTATAAGCTCGTTGTCTGATTCGATATTTTTCATATTCTAATTATATATACAATACGCCTCCTTCCTGCACAAAGTTAATCATTTTCCCTGACAATCCTCTATAAAAAGAACGGTTTTATATCTGCTATCAATATTGTTCTAAATAAATAGTGGTAAGTGAGTCGCCAAAATTAAACGGTATTATCCATTAATTTTAGTGACTTACTTAGAAAATAATATGTTGCAAAGATAATGCAAGCGAGTGCAAATGGTTAGTACTATTATTGCGCATACTTACATTATGTTTGCGAGTCTATCCCACACTCCCTTTCTCGTTGCATTTACCTCTAAATACACCAGTTTCCATCTGTTTGCGTTCCTTTTTGGCTCAGTTTAGCCGTATGGTCTATCTTGTTGAAAATCAATAAGATGTGGGCTGCTTGAAATTGTAGCTATAATTCCAAGCAACGGAGGCTCTTTTGAACGGATTATAGTTATAATTTTCAGCCAACTGTATGACGCTGTTTTTCAATAAGATAAAGAAATGGTGAGTAATTCAGCCCGAATTACTCGAGTACCAAGCCCGAATTACTTGAGTAATTTAGGCCGGATTACTCGAATACTAAAGCCCCGATACTCGAGTACTAAAGCCCCGATACTCGAATACTAAAGCCCCGATACTCGAGTACTAAGCCCGAATTACTCGAGTATTTGGTCTGGAATAAAATGCTTCTCTTTGATTTATCGGCGTGTTAACCTGCATTATTCATACTGTTCCGTAACGAAAGGGCTAAATGGCTGTGCATCAGCGTGAGCACAGCGATGACGATGCAGAATGTAGTAAATCCTACTTTCAAGGAGGAAGAGCGAGCATTGCGCTGAGGTGCTGCCAGTTAGTCCTTGCAGTAGGAATGAGTATGAATAATACAGGTTAATATTTGTGCTCCCAAAACTTTGTATTCTCAAACTTTTTGAGTAGTTTTGCATTTATAGTAAGGCGATATATATAATAAGGTGAGAACACTTACGCTATATGAATTGAACTCACTGGTGCGCGAGGTCATCGAGATACAGATGGATCAGGAGTACTGGGTGGAAGCGGAACTCTCGGAAGTGCGGGAGAGCCGTGGCCATTGCTATATGGAACTCGTGCAGAAAGAGGAGCATACGAACACACCCATGGCAAGGGCACAGGCTAAGTGCTGGCGCAATGTGTGGGCGGTGTTGCAGCCACATTTCATGCGTGTAACGGGCCAGCAACTGCATTCCGGTATGAAAGTCTTGATGAAGGTATATGCACAGTTTCATGAGAACTATGGCTTTTCGTGGATAGTCACCGACATAAATCCGGAGTTCACTATGGGCGACATGGCGCGCAAGAGGCAGGAGATTATAAGCCGGTTGAAGGCCGAGGGCGTGTTCGACTTGAACAAAGAACTGAAAATCCCGATGTTTGCGCAGCGTATTGCTGTGGTGTCGAGTGCTACGGCGGCAGGCTACGGAGACTTCTGTAACCAACTTGCGGAGAACGAATACGGCTTCGTTTTCCACACGGAACTGTTCGAGGCGGTGATGCAGGGCGAGGGCGTTGAGCAGAGTGTGATAGCCGCATTAAACAGAATCAATATGCGTATTGATGACTTTGATGTGGCTGTTATAATAAGAGGTGGAGGCGCGACGGCTGACCTTAGTGGATTCGATACGCTCGACTTGGCGGAGAATGTGGCGAACTTCCCGCTTCCGGTAATTACCGGTATAGGTCATGAGCGCGACGAGAGCGTGCTCGACATGATTTCCAACACACGCGTAAAAACTCCGACGGCAGCGGCTGCGTTTCTTATAGCCAATCTTGCGGATACACAATATAAAATAGAACGCGCGCGTGAGGCTGTTGCGAGAAGCGTGAAGCGCAGGATGGACGGCGAGCGCATGAGACTTGGAAGATTGTCTTCGGCCATTCCGTTGCTGTTCTCACTTGTGCGGACAAGGCAGGAAGTGCGCATCAACAGGCTTAGTGACTGTGCGGTGCAGGCCGTGGCGCAGCGTCTTACGGAGGAGAAATATAGGCTGAAAAGGTACGAACAGAGCCTTTTTCCTGCTGTCGGACGAATGTTGGAACTTGAGAAGAAGCGTATGGAAACGCTTGCACTTCGCATAAAAATGCAAGACCCGAAATTGCTGTTACGACGCGGTTACAGCATTACGCTCAGCAAAGGAAAGGTGGTGCGCGATGCCTCGAAACTGAAACCGGGCGATGAGATAACGACAAAATTGGAGCATGGAACAGTTGTTTCGACCGTAAGGAAATAAAGAGAAGGCCACTCATTAATTTGTCCACTCGTCAACTGATACACTTGTCAACTAAATAAAATATATGAAGAAAACAATAAATTATGAGGATGCCGTACAAGAGTTAGAGCAGATTGTAAGGCAGATGGAGAACGACGAACTCGACATTGATGTGTTGTGCGAGAAATTGAAGCGTGCCCAGACATTGATAAAAATGTGTCAGGACAAGCTCACCAAAACAGATGAGGAAATAAAGAAATTGCTCGGTAATGGGGAAGAACGTAATTAATCGTACCTCTTTTTTGTCAATGAAATAAAAAATACTGTTTTTTAGCGATAAAAGATTATAATTCGGAGCGCAAAAAGAACATCGGAAAGTATTATTTCCTATATTTGCATTAGATAAACGGGGCAGAAAGAAAATGCTACGCTTGTCTAAAGAAAGTATAACGAAATATTGGTGTCCGCTAAAGTTTTTTGCTTGTAATAAAA